>Ga0123334_1000018_pt1 | contig 212383 bp, 223 predicted proteins | sample BiotimSIPDNA_FD_89706 | JGI IMG/M metagenome (GOLD analysis project Ga0123334, IMG submission 89706) | Anaerobic biogas reactor microbial communites from Washington, USA - Biogas_R1 time_0 SIP DNA | ecosystem: Engineered > Bioreactor > Anaerobic > Unclassified | place: Washington, USA...
ACGAGTAGTAGAATAGAGTGGGAGAGGTATCTCAAGGTTTATGTATGAGACATAATTGATATTACGGAAAGTTGAAAAATTATGTCGCCGGATCTGGATCTATCTCCAAAGCTGTCTTACATGGATTTGACTTCAGCCGCTACAACTGCAAACCCTCTGCCGGCCTCACCTGCCCGTGCAGCTTCGATTGCAGCGTTTAATGCAAGAAGATTGGTTTGACTTGCAATATCAGTAATAACTTTTACAATTTTTCCTATCTTTTGCATTTCTTCCTGAATTTTTGAAATGAGGGTATGAACGGTATTGCTTGTTTCCATGATATCATTCATCCCCGTTTCTGCATTTTTGGTAAATTCTATCCCTGTTTTTGCTTTTTCATCAGCGATAATGGTCAGTTGTGAAACCTGCTCGGTATTAACAGATACATCTCCTACTGCTCTTGTCAGATCTTCCATGGTCTGAAGAACCTGTGTTATTCCCTCCTGGCTTTTTTCGGCGTTTGAATTTGTTGATTCCGCGTTTTGAGCGATCAATTCAGCTCCACGACTCACGTCTTCAACCCCAAGTGATGCCCGTTCTGCATGCTTTGTGAGATCATTCATTTCATTAAGGACAGTTTTCAGGGCATTGGAAACATTTTCACCAATATGGTTTAGAGCATCCCGAAGGGGAATCAGATCACCCTGTATCGTAATAGCGGGATGCATTTCTGCACTAAAATCTCCTGCAGCATATCTTTCTGCAACCCGGTTAATTTCTGTGATAATTCCCTGTACCTGGATTCCAATATCATTTAGTGCATCTCTGAATGGACCGAATTCACCTTGTAGTCCAAGTTTTGTATCTATTCGTGCAGAAAAGTCACATTTGGAATAATGTCTGGAAACCCTTGATGCTTCCCTGATTGGCCAGACCAGGTGGTCGAGGCTGAGATTAATCCCTTCGATAATATTCCGGTATTCACCATGATGTTGTGATGCATCTGCCCGCACTTCCAGTTCTCCGTTAATAGTAGCATTAGAAAGAGTGTTTGTCTCTGATATCAGGTGAGTAATCTCCTCGATGCATCTGTTCAGGCTGTTTTTTATCTCGTTGAAATCTCCGTTATATGGTTTGGTAATTATCGGAGGTATATCTCCATTAGCGATACGGTCAATATATTTAGCTGCTCCCTGGAGTGGATGAATAAATGTCTCCAGCACATCGTTCATTCCCTCGATAATTTTCCGGAAATCTCCCTGGTGTTTGGATGGATCCGCTCTGGTGTCAAGTTTTCCTTCATTGGCAGCATCGGATAAAGAATCGATATCTCCGAGCAGGTTTTTTATTGATTCCTGGATTGCAGAGATTTCATATGAGATATTGATGAATTTTTCCCTGGTCATCTGCTGATGTTCATCATCTGATGGAATATATGGGGTAAATGAGGTTTCGCCTAGAGCAATCCGGTGAAGGTCATTAGCGACCTGCTGAAGAGAATCATTCAGGTCACCCTGGATTTTTCCCTCCTCAATTTTCTCATTGGTTATTATCATTACACATGGATTTCCCTGGAAAATCACCTGTTTTAGTGTTAATTGACACAATAATTTCTTATGAGTGAACGTTTTGAACTGAATATCTGTGCTCACTGCCCTTCCTGATTGCAACTCTTCAAAATATCCAGAAAAAAGGATTTTTGAAAATTTTCCATCCGGCTGAATCTCTGGTATAATAACATTCAGATCTTTTCCGACAAGTTCATCTGGAGATTTCGCCTCAAAGGTGTCAATTGCTGTCTTATTAGCATAAATGAACAAACCCGTGTCAGCTACCAGAATTGATGAGGGCTGTTCATCTAACAAAGTTAAAAGATCAGAAAAATCACCCGGGGTCATGGTATTAACTGGCATAACAAGTCCTTCTAAAAATTAAAAATGAGACAGAATAATCTGCCTGACATCTATGTAAGTTTATAAAGCCCTTAAAAACATTTAATCTTTTTTGTATGTTTCCAGGATAATTATATATCTGCACCACTTTTTTTCCGATATTTATGAGACGATATTTTTTATGCAGATATTGGGTAAAGATTTAATTAAAAGAAGAAATGTTATAATAAGTTCTTCATATAATACATTATGTCAAAGTGGTATTGCCTTGGTTGTGGCTTTATGTATAATGAAGCGGTTGGTGATGAAAAGTATGGCATTCCTCCGAATAAAAAATTCAAGGACTTTGATCCTGCCTGGGTTTGTCCCCGGTGTGGCACACCTAAGGAAAAATTTACTGAGGTTGTGAGTTAAACTCCACATCTTTCCTTTTTTAAAGATTCATCTGATTTGGTTTTGCATAACCAATATATTCAACTATTTTCAGGATCTTTCATGCAATTTACTACTCATAGCAATTTTCTTTTTTACTTTTTCCCAAGTTGGAGTTGTGAGAAAACTCTCTTCCATGTTATGTATCATGGAAACGAACTTTTTCATGGGCACAGCAAAAGTGAGTATGTCAACTGGTACACAAGGCCGGGCTGATGGGTCCATCATCCCAATAACCGCTCTTGGATCATGGGAATGCTGTTCAAAATAGGGGTAGTATACAATGGTAGAGCACCCTGCACCCATCGGGCTGATGACTGCAAAGGGATCCGCTCTGTCATAATTCGCAAGTGTAAAAAGGCCTGAAAGGACCTCAGGACGACAAAAAAAGATTGCCACTTCAGGATTATCGGTTTTATTCAGATGATCCCATCTTTTAAAGAGGATATACCTGCCTGATGCCGGAACTCCATCCATTTCCTCACGCCATTTATCAACGATTTCAGGAGTCTTTTTATATCGTTCTCCTTCTACTTTTCCTTCGATTCCGTAAGAGAGAAAATACCTGAAATCTGGTCTTATTTCATTGGCAAATCCACAATATCTCCGGCCACCGCTGCAGCTTATTGAACTTTGATTACATGCGAGATCTGTTCCATTCCTAACTTTCGTGAGGTCACAGATGAAACACCTCCAGTTTTCTGCTTTTCTTGCTTCCTGAATCCCACGGGTGTCATCAGAAATTTCAAAAGTGATGGGTAATGATTCTCCGGGAAAATACATCCTCCAGAGATTGATAAATTTGTCCTTCAGGTCAGGGTCCATAAATTACCTTCGACCTGTCAGGTTAATAAGATGAATCCCTGTCATGAGCCACGAATCGCTTCGATTAAATGGTATAAAAATAGCTATTTCGGGATATCTGACAGAAGAGAAATCAACTGAAGCTTAACTTTTCATCCGATCCTTTTCCAGTAATGATATCGACATATCGATACTATATAAAAATCATATCAATGTATGGAATCCGGCTCTTCATTCCTTAAATCAGATCCATTTGCACAAGAACTGGGAATTGTCCTTGAATCATCAGAACCAGGTCATGTAGTCCTTTCTCTTGAAATCAGGAAACAGCATCTGAATGCTCATAATACTGTTCATGGAGGCGTCATTTATACTCTTGCTGATGAAGCGTTTGCGGTTGCATGTAATACTGAAGGCGTCCCCTCGGTTGCCATAAACACGTCGATTACATACATTAAGGCTGCAAAAGAAGGAAAACTCATAGCAATGGCGCGGGAATTTTCGAAAAATTCAAAACTCGGATCATACGTGATTGAGGTAATTGACCAGGATGATGAGAAAATTGCCATATTCCAGGGGCTTGCGTACAAGAAAAGAGTTCATAAGTAATGTTGGTATTTATCGGACTTTAAGCACATGATAGTGCTGTTAGTATACGAGAAAAATCCTATACCAGAGTACATATTTTTTGAATCTTTTGAATTCTTGAATTATCTTACCTGATTGAATTAAAATTTGACGCGAGAAAAGAAACGACTGCCACTATTCGTAAAAAAATTATTTTTTGAATTCCTTGATCGGGCTGGGACCAAGTTCCTTAACTGTACTAATGACATTTTCCATAACCGTTGCCCACTTTGCACCTTCAGATGCAGATACAAAGGTCATCCTGAAACGTTTGTCATCAAGACCAATGTTTCTCAGCAGGTTTTTGATCATGAACATACGCTTTGCAGCCTTGAAGTTCCCTTCAAGGTAGTGACAGTCACCAAAGTGGCATCCGGAAACGAGGACACCATCTGCACCCTCGACAAATGCCTTGAGGATGAAGAGCATGTCAATTCGACCGGTACACATGACTCTGATTGCCCTGATGTCTGGTGGGTACTGGATACGTGCACCGCCGGCAAGGTCAGCTCCAGCGTAGGAACACCAGTTACAGATAATTGCGAGAATTTTGGGTTTCCATTCGTCTGCCATTACTGAACCCCTCCTGCAAAGAATGCATCAATCTGTGCTGCTATCTGTGGTGTAGTAAAGTGCTGCATCTTGATTGCTCCACCAGGACAGAACCCTCCGCAGGTTCCACAGCCTTTACACTTGGCTTCAGTGACCTGCATAACAGTCCGTCCTTCCTTTTCAATAAGTGCAAGGGCAGAATATGGACAGAGGTTGACACACATTCCACAACCTGCACAAAGATCCTCCATACATATGGCAAAGTATGGTTCGAGTTCGACCTCTCCCATATGAATCGGGATGGATGCTGCAGATGCTGCTCCTTCTGCCTGGGCTACTGTGTCAGGAATGTCTTTTGGTCCCTGACAGACACCGGCAAGGAACACTCCGGCAGTAGTGGTTCCACAGGGGTTTAATTTCGGGTGTGCTTCAAGCATCCAGCCGTCCTGGGATGCGGATACACCGAACTTCTTCCTGAGAACATTTGCTCCTTCCTTTGGTTCGATTGCAGCGGCAAGGACAAGCATGTCTACTTCGATATCTACCGGACGACCAAGCAGAGTGTCTTCCGCAAAAATATGCAGGTTCTTGGTTTCTGGGTCTTCGAGCACGTTGGCAACACGTCCACGGATGAACTTGGCGCCTTCGTTCTGTATACGGTAGTAGAATTCTTCGTATGCCTTTCCGAAGGACCGGATATCCATGTAGAAGAGATAGACCTTACAGCCTGGAATCTTCTCGTACATCTGGTGTGCATGCTTGAGGGAATACATACAGCAGAACCGGGAACAATATGGCTTGGCAACGCCACCGGTATTGTCTCGGGAACCTGCACAGAGCACGTAACCAACAGCCTGGGGTGTCTTTCCATCACTTGGACGGATAAGGTGACCTCCTGTTGGACCTGATGCACAGATGAGACGCTCAAATTCAAGTGAGGAAATGACGTTGTCAAACCGCTTGTATCCCCATTCCTTCTTTCCTTCGATTGGGATAAGATCAAAACCGGTTGCAATAATTGCTGTTCCTACCTTTACTGTAATGAACTCATCCTGCATCTCAAGGTCAATTGCTTTCTTTTCACCACAGGCTTCTACACAAAGACCACACTTGACACATGAGTCAAAGTCAACGGTGTAGATAAGGGGCATGACCTGGGCATGGTAAATATAGATCGCCTTTCTTGGTGCCATTCCCATTTCGAACGGGTTTGGCTTGATAACCGGACAGACATCAGTACAGTCACCACAACCATTACAGCCGCCACCAACGATTCCTTTGGCAGTAGCTTCGGTTGGAGTCAGGACACCACGGGCTTTCTTCCGAAGGGTGATATCAAAGTTACCGATGTATCCTTCAACATTCTCAACTTCGGTGTAGGTCATCATCTCGATGTTCGGGTGACGACCGACATCCACCATCTTTGGTGTAAGAATACACTGTGAACAGTCAAGTGTCGGGAATGTCTTGTCAAGCTGAGACATTCGGCCACCAATGGTCGGGGTTGCTTCAATCAGGTAAGTTTTGATTCCTGCACTGGCAAGATCAAGTGCTGCCTGCATACCTCCGACACCGGCGCCGACGACCATAGCTGCGTGCTCCACTGGAACACTCTTGGGAATAAGGTCTTCGAGCTTAGCTGCCTTTGCAACAGCCATTCTGACCTGGTCTTTCGCCTTGTCAGTTGCTTCGTCCCACATCCCGTGCATGTGAACCCATGAGTTCTGCTCACGGATGTTTGCCATCTCGAACCTGAATGGATTTAATCCTCCTTCCCTGGTTGCGGTTCGGAAGGTTGGTTCGTGGAGACGGGGTGAACATGCTGCAACGACGACACCGGTCAGGTTGTGCTCTTTAATTGCGTCATCGATCTTTTTCTGACCGGGGGTAGAGCACATGTACTGGTACTGGTCTGCAACTGCTACGTAGGGGAGTGTCTTCGCATAGTTGACAACATCGTCGATCGAGAGCGATCCAGCGATGTTGGTACCGCAGTGGCACAGGAAGACACCAATTCTTGGTTCAGTATTTTCTGCCATGTCTTTGTCCTCCCTTAAAGCACCTTCTGCAGGAATGGTGTACAATCGATCGCATGCAGGTCAAGAGCAAGATCCTGTGGGCTCATACCCTGGGCAAGACCAAGGAGCTCATTGTAGTGCAGAACCGGTATGTTGTACACATCACCAAATTTCTCTTTAATTTCAATCTGGCCACGGTCAAACTGGAGCTGACAGAATGGACAAACTTCAGTGATAGCGTCTGCACCAACTTCCCTGACATTGATGAGTTTCTCATTCGTGATATCAAGGGCATGGACAATATCGTATCCACGGACACCGCCTCCGGCACCACAGCACTGCATCTTGTTACGGTATTGAACCGGTTCACAACCGAGTGCTGCGATGAGTTCTTCAAACCACATCGGATTTTCAGTGTCTCCAAAATGTCTCTCTTTCTGTGGCTTCATCAGGTGACAGCCATAGTGAGGGGCAATCTTTGCACCAGTTAGGGGAGTGGTTACACTGTCCTTGATCTTCTGAACCCCACAGATCTTCTCATCATAATAGAGTTCTGCAAGATGCCAGACATCAATCGAACCTTTAAACTGCATGTCAATTTCAGCGAGGACTTCATTGACATTGTCACGGAGCTCATCATTGTGCTTGAGAATGTGGTTAACTTCCCAGATTGACTTGTAACAGCCGTTACAGATGAGCGTGATATCTTTCTTCATCTCCTCTGCCAGGACAAGGTTTCGGGCTGCCATTGCATACCAGACATTCAGATCAATGGATCCAAATGCACCGGGAGCAGGACAGCAGCTGGCACCCTTAAGCGGGAGGAGTTTGATACCGACCTTTTCACTGGTCTTAATGGCGGATGCCTCACAGCCGGGGTACCGGTTTGGTGCAATACACCCAAGGAAAAATGCGTATTCGTGCACGTTTAGTCACCCTTCAGAATTCTGTCTGCATTCGCTTTCAGTTCATAGTGGTCGATAATTTTTTGAATTCCTGGAATGAATTCCGCATATGTATGAGTTGTTGGCGGATCTGCAGGAAGTCCAAGCTTAGTTCGTGCAGCACGGTTTACATCGTTGTTTGGTACACCATGACCACTGTTATAGATAAGCTGGACAGTTTGCAGGAAATTCTTTGGAATGATGTCCCGCTTGAAGGCCAGATTTCTCATTGCCATGATGACATCGGTTGGAGCAATGTCACGAGGACAGCGGTCTGTACAGGAGTAACAGGTTGTACAGAGCCAGAGATCCGGATCTGTCAGGGATTCATTTTCAAGACCGAGAACACACCGCCGCATAAACAGGCGTATCCGGTATGAACTCCGGGGTGCTGACGGACAGGAACCTGTACAGGTACCACACTGGTAGCACATGTTTGCGATCGTCCGGCTGGTCTTGAGAATTTTCTGGGTAAATTCAGGATTTGAATCGGCAAGATGGTACCTGCGATCTGCAAGTTTATTGTCCAGTTCAGAAATATTGTATGATTTTGCAGCCATAAGACACCTCTATTACTGGTCCACCGCTTTTAGTTCAACAGAACCGGCGCTTTGTGCCTGTTCTTTGACCATTGAAGTTCTTGCTGTGCAGAGTTTTGCTTTGATCGTCTTAAAGAGGTCTGTCTCTTTACCCTTGATCCTCACGCTGTCACGTCGGAGATAGATGATATCCTCACCCGGACATGCATTTACACAGGCGCCACACAGAATACAGAAGTCCTTATTGACTGCAATATTTGCTTCAATTTCGCCTTTCATCTGCTTTGCAGCTTTTGGAGTCGGGAGATAAATGGCATTTGCAGGACAGACATCAACACAAGTGGAACATCCACCCGGGCATTTCTCCGCATGGAAGGTGATCTCTCCTTCAAATATCTTGTTAACGGTAATAGCCTCGGTCGGACAGTTGATTGCACACCAGCGGCATGTACAACAGTCGTCTTCGATGATGTTAACATTACCAAGTTTTCTCTGGCCGACAACAGTTCTCGTTACAGTAATGGCTTCTGAAGGACAGGCTTCTGCACAGACATTACATCCGTCACAGTATGCTTCATCCCAGACAACTTCACCCTCAACAGTTCCGTTTTCCGGGCTGAAGGGCTTGTGAAGCACATTTATTGCATCACACAGATTGCCACAGATACCACATTTGGTACATTTTTCATCGTCGACTTTAAACTCAATCTTGAGTTCAACAGCCTGTCCTTTTGCAAGGCCTTCTTTGTCCTGGCCCTCAAACAGGGGAACATCACGGTCAATTGCATCACGGGGACAGACATCCTCACAGATGTTGCACCGGACACATTTTTCCTGATCGATATTCGTCCCCTTGTCATAGGTCGGAAATCCTTCCTTCTCAAGGATTGGCAGACGTTCTTCTCCATCAACTTTCAGAGAAAGAGCAGAGAATGGACACATGATGACACAGACACCACAATACGAGCATTTTGTCTCGTCGACACGAATGCTTGCTGCATCGTCAATAAGTCCTCTCCGGACTCCTCCGACTGCCCCGACAACAATTGCCTCTTCGGGACAGGCTTCAGAGCAGATACCACATCCGGTACAGACATCATTGTCAAGGATGAGGTTGTTAACCTGCTGGAGAAGTCTCTGCTCCATTATCACCTTAGACCCGTCAACGGTCTTAGAATACTTAGGAAACAGTGTAGACATTAAGATACCTCGGTTGTTCACGAATTCTGTTCCTGAAACGCTTTAACGAAATCTCCGCCAAATCAGACAGCTACTGCCTGAGGGATCTGGCCGGAGAGCTGAATCACATCGTATGGACAGGCATCAACACAGATACCACAGCCAGCACAGAGCTCATGTTTGACATCAAGGATGACAGCGTCACCATTGATGACCTTGTAGATTTTGTCTGTGCTTGCGGGGTTAACCGTGTGAAGTTCCAGCGCATTGACCGGACATGCTACCACACAATTGTTGCAGCCGGTACAGCGTTCCATGTTTACATGAACTGCAAATGCCATATTTGTCGCACCAGCCTGATCGATTTAAATCGACTGAACAAAGGTTGTAGGAAAATATAGATAAAGGTTCTGAAATGAATATGAGCGATTTACAGGAAAAAGATAGAAAAATTGTGTTATTTATATTGACATTTCGATTTATGTAAATAGGATGCTGTTACCAGAGAGGGGGTTATTTTACATGATAAATCATTACAAACATGGAGGTTTTTTTTTAGGTTTTCCAATAAAAACACTACAATTTAATTAGATATCAAAAATACCTTAAAATTTTCGTTTATTAACTTTTGTTTTTAGTCTGGTATTCCTCTTTAGTTTTTTTTTAGATTTTAAATGATAATATTCCACATTTTCACAAAAAAAGAGTAATCTATAGATATCAAAAGGCAAAATTCGCATGGATTTTTCTATGCGTGCCTTTTTAGCCTGAATTTGGTAAAATAACTCATAATTATCGTATTTAGGTTTTAAGATCCGTATCATGATCTCCTGATAATTGCACCAGTCATAACACCAGCCGCATGGATGGTCTTTATTTGCGTATCCACGTCCGTGAATATGAGAACACCCACTCTAAATAATCAAAAACTGTGGGGTAATGACAAGAATTTATCATTTGGTACGTTAACGGATACATACCAAATATGATTACTCAGGTTCCGACCATCTGTCCCTATTGTGGTACTGGCTGTACTGTCAACCTGATTGTTAGCGATGGGATCATCGTAGGGACTACTCCTAATATTCGTTCTCCTGTAAATGAGGGTAAATTATGTCCAAAAGGAACATATTGCTACCAGTTTGTTCACAGTCCTGACCGTCTTAAAAAACCCCTTGTCAGGAAGGGAGATGTCTTTATTGAGACTGACTGGGACACTGCTTATCACATCATTGCAGAAAACATGAAAATATATTCTCCTGAAGAGATCGGTGTTCTAGCTTCTGCACGATGTTCAAATGAAGATAATTATGCCCTGATGAAATTTGCACGTGGGGTCCTGAAAACAAATAATATTGATCATGGTGCACGTCAATGCCATGCTTCCACGATGACCGGACTCACCCTTTCGTTCGGGATGGGAACCATGACAAATTCTATTCCTGATATTGGAGAGTCTGATTGCATTTTTTGTATTGGTTCTAATACCTTTGAACAACATCCTCTCATTGGCAGGCAGATCATTCGTGCAAAGGCTGATGGTGGCAGGTTCATCTATGCAGACCCACGGTATACACCAACAGCCATCCAGGCAGATCTCTTTCTCCAGTTTTATAGTGGCTCAGATGTTGCAGTCCTTAATTGTATTATGGGGGAAATCATCCGGAATGGTCTGGAAAACCGAAAGTTTATCGAATCACGTACCAGGGAATATGAGTCGCTAAAACGGGTTGTCCTGCAAAGTAAGTACACTCCGCAGGAAGTCAGTATTTTAACCGGGGTATCCAGAGAAGATCTTAAGACGGCAGCAAATTGGATTGGTACAGCAAAACGCTGTACTGTCCTATATGCAATGGGTCTCTCCCAACAGAGTGGGGGAGTTAATAATGTCCGTGCCATTGCTAACCTGATGATGCTAACTGGTAATATTGGAAGACCCGGAACAGGGATAAATGCTCTTCGTGGGCAGAATAATGTTCAGGGTGCCTGTGATATGGGTTGTCTTTCAGACAGCTTCCCCGGGTATCAGCCAGTGACTGACAGTGTTGTCCACAGGAAGATATCAAAAATATGGAAGTTTCCTGATGGCATTGCCCCTCCCCGTATAGGTTATGATATTTTACAAATGTTCCAGAAAGCCATGCATCCTCCTTTTGGAATAAAAGCAATGGTTCTAATGGGAGAAAACCCCCTGGTTTCCGAACCTGATCTGAGTACGGTGGAACATGGAATAAAAAATCTAGAATTTCTAGTAGTTTCTGATATATTCTTTACCAAAACCTGTGAACATGCAGATGTTGTGCTCCCTGCTGCATGTTATGCAGAAAAAGATGGTACTGTGACTAATACGGAACGACGGGTTCAGAGACTGAAAAAAGCGGTTGATCCCCCCGGAGTTGCATTACCAGACTGGCAGATAATTACAAATCTTGCATCTCATATGGGGTATGGTGATCAGTTCCCCTATGAATGTCCTGCTGACATTTTTAATGAAATGACCCAGGTCTGTCCAGCTTATCAGGGAATAACCCATGAAAAACTGATGAACCCGGATGGGGTGTTCTGGCCCTGTCCTTTTGATGAGCACCCCGGAACACCAGTGCTCTACAAAGAGCGGTTTTATCATCCGGATGGAAAAGGTGTTTTCTGCCCGGTAGAATGGAAACCTCCTTCCGAACTTCCTGATTCATTGTATCCATACCGCCTGACTTCCGGGCGGGTTATCTGGCACTGGCATACCGGGACCATGACGAGAAGGAGCAAGAACCTCGCAGATGAAGTAAGTGAGGCATACATTGAAATCAATCCTGCAGATGCAGAAACTGCCGGAGTAACTGAAGGAGATGTTGTAATTGTCAGGTCAAGGAAGGGATCCTTGTCCTGCAATGTCAAGATAGCATCTGACATAAAAGCAGGGATGGTGTTTATGCCCCTTTTGTTTGATACTGCATTAAGTCGTCTGACCGGAAAACCCTCTCCAGAATCGGGGACTTCGGAATACAAATCCGTCTGTGTAGCGATTAAACCAATAATTTCTCATGACGGGGTATCATGAACGCTTCGCTCTTTTATGGCTGGTCAACTAGTGAACAAGTCCGCAACAGTGCAGCATCAGGAGGCTTTGTTACCGGTATCCTGCTCTCTCTTCTCAATGAAGGAATGGTTGATGCAGTATGCACCCTCGAGAAAGGAGAGGACCTGTTTGATCCAAGGCCGGTTTTGATTACTGACCCACACGATCTTCCTGCAACAACAGGTTCTCTGTATTGTGGAACAGTTCTTACCGCAGACTGGATCATTCAGGCAACAATGACTAATCCGGGTATGAAAATTGCTGCCGTTGTAAAAGGCTGTGATGCCAAGGCTGTAATCGAACTGGTCAAACGACACAAACTGGAACGTGATGATCTCTTTCTTATCGGTCTGAACTGTAGCGGGACAATATCCCCGACAAAGGCCAGGTCATTTATCCGGAATGTCTGCAAAACCGATCCAGATTCTGTCCGTGAATTAACTATCCGGAATGGCAGACTTTATGTTATCACTCCGGATACTACTTTTGAATACTCTCTTGATAATATTGAAGAGTCAGGATTTGGAAGACGTGATGCCTGCAGGAGATGTGATATCCCGATTCCCCGGCAGTGTGACATTGTCTGTGGAACCTGGGGTCTTGTTGGTGACAATGTCAAAAGCGCAACATTTGTTGAAGTTTGTTCTAAAAAAGGGTTAAAAATACTTGATCAGGCCAGAAAGAGCGGATATGTAGAACTGTTTCCCGCTGATCAGAAGGGAATCCTGGCAAGGTCACGGGTTGAGGCAGCGATGCTAACTCTTTCAGCAAATAATAAAAGAGCCATGTTTTCAAAGATGGGCTCCGGGTTTTCAAGGCTGACCTGGATTATGAAGGAGACGTCACGGTGCATAAAATGCTACCAGTGTTCTCATGCCTGCCCTCTCTGCACCTGTACTGAATGCCAGACAAAAAAACCATGGCTTGTAAAACCTGGCGAAATTCCACCTCCTTTCATGTTCCACCTGATCCGGTTCTCCCATATTGCCGATTCGTGTATCAATTGCGGGCAGTGTGAAGACCGGTGTGCCATGGATATTCCTGTTTCTCTCATGATGCATGCCATGCAGGATGAATTACAACAGAAATTTGGGTATAAACCGGGCTGGCCGGAAGGAATGCCTGTGCTTGCGAAAGTAAACCAGTACGAGGAATGGGAACATTACTATGGTAACCGGTATGATGAGATGATCCGTCTTTTTAGCAAGACTGTCGTGCCTGATAATGCGGAATAAGCATTATCTCATATTCAAGCGGTTAAAAGAGTTCTTTCCTAAAAGGAAATCCACAGACCTTGAGTACATCTTCCTGTGTTACCAGTCTTGACTGTTGCCTTCTGGATGAGAGGTCAGAGAGATAGAAAATTGATAGGGGAATGGGAAGCCCGTAAATTTTTGCATAACTGACTTCAGGAATATCACGGGAAAAAAAGTTGCGTATTGTTCCCCGGTCCACAACAACTCCCATTTCCTGGAGGATTTTTGCACTATGGTTAAAGGGATGTACTCGTGCAAGGGTCATGCAAAGGTCGATTACCGGTGATCCAAACTTGGTATTCGGGTAAAAAGGTGCCATTGCATAACAGAGTTTTCCACATTGTTTGCAGTAATACCGGGTTACCAGGACATTAATGATCCGCTTTTCACCGTCTACAATTATCGTTGCAAACCGCTTTTTCCTGTTATCATGGTACCTTATCTCTCCCTTGCAGTGAGGACAATGCTCAAGAAGGGTAAATTCCATTCCTTCAACTCCTGATAGTGCATTCAGGACTACTGAAGAGATAAGAGATGGTATTTTTATACTTTTCACAGGAACCTTCCGGACAAAATTCTCTATAGTATTCTTTATGAGGTTCCTATTGAATTATCCAGTTTTTTATTTTTGACAAAAAGGATCAGAAGAGTCAACAAATTCTTTTGTCTCTTCAGATTCTGATATATCCTCTTGTTTTTTATGACCAGGTATTTCCATGAGGAGCAGATGCATTATACCTCCGCATGATTTGCACAGGTAAAAATCTTCATGCCAACACTGAGTACAGGCCCATCTTCCGCAAATAACGCACTGTTTAAGCCCGGACAATGGCCCTGAGGAATGACAGAGATCGCAGGTATACCTGGAAAAAGATTCCGGATCCCGTAAAGGAGGATCATTATCCTTTCTGACCCGTTTAATTTCTTTTTTCAGGGCTGAAAACATCCCTCCGGATGATTCATCCCCTCTACTTTTTGGTATCAAGTGATTTTTCCAGTGCATCAAGTCGTGCCTCAAGGGAAGAGAGGTTACCAAGGAACTCGCTTTCGAACTGTTTCATCTCGGCAATTTTACTTTCATCGGAATCCAGTATAGTTTCATATTTCTCTTTAAACCGTTTTACTTTAGGCCTTCTCACCACTCCCCATTCTTCCACCAGATTGGCGAATCTCCGGTCAAGGTACTCATCAACCCTGCTTTCAACGGGTCTTCGCAGGGATATCCGTCCCGAAGAACCCTGGTAGAACCAGAAGAGAAGAAATGCAACGACCAGGAGGATGAGGATTATCAGGAGGATTTCTATGAGTGTCATTTCATCTTCTCCCGGAGTGCCCGGATCCTCTGCTCCATATGGTCCATTTTGTCCTGAGACTCCCGTTCAAAGGTTTTCAGTTCCTCAATTTCTTTCATGACCTTACGGTACCGCTGTGACAGGTCACGGATGTCAGAAGTTGTGGATACCTGCCATTCCTCTATCATGCTTTTCATCCGGCGATCAAGGTAGGCGTTCATGTAATTGTCCGTAATCATTTATTCGCCTCCAGGTCCGAAATCGCCTTACCTATAGAATCAGCCCGTTTTTTAAGAGTGTCTTTTTCAGCATAGAGTCGCCCGACTTCGTAGCTGAGGTGGTCAAGTCTGCGTTCATATTCCCTGATATCTGCTTCTGTTATCAGGCCCCACTCATCGATTATGGTCTGAAAATTCTTGTCAAAGTAAGTATCTATTTTCCGGTCAAAGGTCGGTACCCGTTCACTCAGACCGGTTTGAAAACCGTCAATATTTCTAAAGAATTTTCTTGTATTTTCTGATGTTTCAAACATGTATTTCACCTAGATCTTTTTCTCTTCAGATTCTATACGGTCTATCATCAGGTCAAGTTTCTCACGCTTGACGTAGTTTTCAAGTCTTTTAAGTCTTCCTTCAATTGTTTTTTGTTTCATGAAGATGTCTGTTTCAAGTTCGAGGTTTGACTCTTCAATTTCTTTGAGAGATGTAATCTGGTCTGTTGACAGACGAAGTGAAGGTTGAACCGTTGGAGCTACATCCTGTTTGATAATCTGCAGTTTGTCTCGTTCCAGTTCCAGTTCCAGTTTTCTTGTATTAGTCTTCATTAGTCTGATTTCCCTGATTACCAGGTAGATCATAATAAGTATGACCAGCAGGACTGAAATTCCTATAAGGCCTTCCTGGGTGAAGGATATTTCCAAGGTTACCCCTCCAGCATCCTGGTCACAAATCCTATGGCATCTTCAGAGCCGGTGATGTATGCTACATCTCCTTTTTGGAGAATTGTATCTGGTCCGAAGGTCAGAACCTGCTTATCTCTCTGGATTGCAACAATTTTCGCTTCAGGTGGGAGGGTAAGGTTTCCTACGGTTCTTCCTGACGCAAATGACACAACAGCAGCTGAACATGTTCCTTCTGCACCGGTCAGAAGGCTACGGACCTTTTTAGCATCCTCGCTTGCAAGGATTGCCAGTCCTTTTTCAACCTCTGGAGAAAATTTACCGATGGGCAGTTTTTCTTTAATTGCTTCAGCGGAACTCTTCGCTGCCTTGGCAATCTTGTCTCCGACAGGTTTTGTGTCAGTCTTTACCTTTTTAGTCAGTTCTTTTGCCTTGGCTCCTACTTTTTCCGCTGTCTCTGCTGCATCTTTCTGGAGTTTCCCGGCAGATTCTGTTATCTTGGTACTTAATTCCTGTGCTCCTCCCTTGATTTGTTCAGCAGTTTTATCTGCAGCGGTCATTATCTGCTCCTCGAGAGGTATTTTACGTCGTACGAATACTTCACCACCATCAGGAATTTTGAGTTTTTTCAGATCTTCTCCACTTATCCGGATGGTTCCGTCTTCAACGAGTTCATCTGCAAAGACTGTCAGGGTAAGGGTGGCCCCTGCTTTTGTGCTCACTTCCACTTCTGCCTGTTCCTCAATCGCAAGCAATGAAAGGAGTTTTTGATGTATGCGGGCTCTTCCGTGACCGGGCATTGCCCGTTTCACAGCCTGCAGGGTAGCTTCCTCCATGGGGTTTAATCAGGTGATATTCTTTTTCAATCTTTCGGTTTAGCACAAAAGTAAATCAGAACCTATAATGCTGCCAGTGAGAATTACAGATTGCGGTCTTTTTGTTCTCGAAATAAAAGGTCCGAGAGGATAAATTGCCATGGGAATAAAAGAGTTAATTGAGGGTAATAACCGATTTGTTGCTGAAACTTTCGCGCAAGAGAAGAATAAATTTGACAACCTGCTAAAAGGACAACACCCACATAGCCTGGTAGTAACCTGCAGTGACTCACGAACTCCTCCAGAGATGTTTTTCGGATGTGGTCCAGGAGAAATTTTTGTTCATCGAAATATTGGTAACATGGTTGTTCCAGGTGACTGGAATTTTGCCACGGTTCTTGAATATGCCGTTTGTCACCTTCATGTAAAAACTGTTGTGGTCTGTGGTCATGAGAAATGTGGTGCCATAAAAGCTTTGGCTGGTGAAGGTGGTTCTGATTCATTTATTCCAGGATGGCTTGCACATGCAAAACCGGCACTGGAAAGACTGAATGCACGGATGAAAAAACCTTCATCAGAACCGGAAATCAATGAATGGTTAAAAGAACTTGAGAAAGAAAATATTCGTCTTCAACTAGAAAACCTGATGACTTATCCGATGGTTGTTTCGGGTATCAGCAAAAAAAATCTGGAAATATGTGGAATGTACTGGGATATGACTTCAGGAAAAATTGTGCTGGTTGAATAAAGGAAATTAATATTTCCGTCTTTTTGGCATATCTGTTTGTTTTCTTCCTCTTTTTGCAATAATCCGAAGACGGCCTATTTGTGCACCATTGAGGACATCAATTACTTCTTTTACCGAAGGTTCCGGTACGTCTATGTAGGTTGCAGTCTGTCCTAACCTGATATTGCCAATATCATTCTGGATGTTTTTGCCACTGTTTCTCACAATCTGAAGGATGTCCCTGACCAGGATACCGTCAACCCTGCCAACCGAAAGCCGGACTACGGCTTGTTCCCCCAGGTATTTCTGCAGTTCATCTTCTTTTTCAGTGTTGATACCTGCTGCAATCATGAGCAGGGATGCTGCCAGGGCGACCGGGTCTGCACCTTCAGCAATTTTTTCTTCTATCATCGGGCGACAGAATGAAAGATCCCCGGTATTCATCAGTGAATCTGCATCAGAGAGGGTAGAAATTGCCTTTTTCCCGCCTATCTCTCTCAGTGTCGGAATTGGAAGCGGGGCTGGTTCTGCCCGGGTGCTTCTTCTGACATCACGAAGCCTGTACCGTTCCCGGGGACTTACAAAACTGATAGCCCGACCAGATCTGCCTGCTCGTGCGGTCCTGCCTATCCGGTGGACATAGTACTCATCATCCTGAGGAAAGTCATAGTTACATACGAGGTCTATTTCCTCGACATCAATTCCTCGTGCAGCAACATCGGTTGCAATAAGGATCTCAAGCTGCCCTTTTCTGAAGGCATTCATGACCTTGTCACGCTGTGCCTGTGCCATTCCTCCATGAAGTCCATCGGCCATGAATCCTTCCGCTTTCAGGGAACTGGAAACTGCATCAACGGCAATCTGGGTGTTACAAAAGATAATGGTTCGCTGGGGCTGGTAAAATTCCAGGACTCTTATCAGGGTCTCAGCTTTTGCAGGTTCTCTGATTTCAATATAATATTGCTCTATCTGGGGAACGGTCAGTTCCTGGTGTACCATCTTGACATCGATGGGATTTTTCTGAAACCGGCGTGATATATCAAGGATTTCTGATGGGAAGGTAGCGGAGAGAATGACGGTCTGATGATCTTTTGGAATATGCGATAAGATTTCTTCTATATCCTCACGAAATCCCATGTCAAGCATCTGATCTGCTTCGTCCATGACTACGAGAGATACTAAATCAAGTGTCAGGGTTCCTCGTTTTATATGGTCTATAACTCTTCCTGGTGTCCCGATGACAATATGCACACCTCTCGAGAGGGCTCTTAGTTGTCTTTCTATTGGCTGGCCTCCGTAAACCGGAAGGATAGAGATACCCTTACGATGCATAGCCAGGCGGTTTAGTTCCGTTCCTACCTGAACGGCAAGTTCTCTTGTCGGACAGAGTATGATAGTCTGAACATTTTTCTGTGCTGGCTGACACATTTCAAGAGCAGGAATGCCATATGATGCAGTCTTTCCGGTTCCGGTATATGCCTGTCCAGCCACATCATTGCCGGCGAGAATTAAAGGGATGACTTGGGACTGTATTGGTGTTGGTTCTTCGTACCCGATATCACGGATAGCTTTGAGGATCCCAGGTGATAACTGGAGGTCTGAAAAAGAAGGTATTTCCATCGCATATTCTGCGTTCCATGGGAATATAAGTATACTGGTTGTCCCATCATAAATTTGTGATATGACCTGATTTCTTTCCTTTTACATACTCTGTCATGATAAACCGCGGAATGAGATGTCTCATCCCCTGCTTATTGTTGGAGAAAGGTAATGAGCATGGCAACTACCCAGGGAATAACCAGATTATCGTCAACCGGACTAAAGAGTTCTACAAGACCTGCAACAAGGGATATGATGATTGCATACTGTGGAGGTGAGATCAGCATGAGCAGGGCAGCAGTAATTATTACCCCACCCAGGAATCCCTCCAGGGTCTTTTTCTTCCAGATACGATGCTTTCCAAACCTGATCCCGATTATGGTTGAAAAACCATCAAGCACTGCAAGAACCGCTACTGATACGCTGGCAACAACTGACGGGAAAAACATGAGGGTCACTAAAGCACTGAAGACAAAGAAGAATGCTCCTTTTCCCGGAAATTCTCCTTCACGCTCCATATGGTGAATTATTGTGCTGATAATCGGGATTTGGTATTCTTTCGCACAGAGATCAATCAGAATTAATCCAACGTACAAAGAAAATCCGATGATCATTGCAGCATGGTATGTTGGAAAAATAAGGATTACACCGGCAACAAGGAGTCCGAATAACAGATGGGAAGACTTGCGCAGGTACTCATTCATGAGTACACGAGGACAGATGAACTGATAAGGTGATCCTTTCCGGGTTTTACCCGGAAAGAAAAAGGCTGGTGGAAAAAATGGACGGTTATTCGTCCTGGAATATATTGGTATAAATAGAGTCAGTTCCGGTAGCGTCAAGACGGGCACGTTCTGCTTTTTCTTCAACAAATGCGTGGATTGGCAAAGTCATGTCAAGTCCTGGTGTGTGCCTGAACTGTTTCTCTACCTCGACCTGCTGCGCATGCATAAAGAGTGCATTGCGTATGTCCATAGAACAGAGTTCTTCACACTGACCACAGTTGATACATGAGTCAGATACGTGTGCGAACCTTATCAGGTGGAACATAAAGCCTGGTGGAAGCTGACCCGGGTTGATAAACCAGGGCTTCTTCGTTGAACACTCAACACAATAACAGATTGGACAATTGTCAATACAGGCATAACACTTGATACACCGTGAGGTCTCGTCCATCAGAAGTTTTAAGCGTTCTTTACCCTTTCCAAGTGATTCAAAGTCCTTTGCACGCCACTCGTTTCCGAGTTTAAGCATCGCTTTCTCGACTTTACCACGGATTTCAATTCCTTTTGGATCAGCTGCTGCAACTTCAACAGCACCCTTTGCCTGTGCATCAGAAAGGAGCTTAGCGCCTTTTTCTGAACAGACCTCGATGAAAGTTGCCTTTCCTGCTTTGTCTCCGATAACTCCCCAGTTACCACAGGCAAGGTCTGCACCACGGGGGACTTTCATCAAACACCGGCGACAGTTGGAACGACGTCCGAATCCCTGTTCTTCAAGTTCATCAATCTTGATGCCCTTGTGGCCGCCTTCATATTCAATGATGAACTGACCTTTGTCGATTTCTTCCTTGTGGACCGTATCAGGATCAACACCGAACTTTTCAGTGATCATTTTACGGGCATTGACCGGGCTTACTGAGCCTCCACAGTTGACCCCGATCATGACGACATTATCAAGGTTAACCTGGTTCCTCTTTGCAAGCTCGTAGAAAGCCATAACGTCGCAACCTTTACAGGTTACTGCAACTTTCATATCCTTGACACCGTCAAGATATTTCTTTAATATCTTTGGCAGAAGCAGGGTTCCACAATGGAGGGATCCGGCAGTGGATGCTACTTCAGCTGGGTCGGTGATGAATGTTGGTACTGCATCATAGATATCCTGGCCTTTTCTGACTGCAAGGACTGCATCAACTAACCTACTTTCAAGGGCATATTTGAGGAGAGCGGTGACTGCTCCACCACACTCTCCCTTATCAAGGATCTCTTTGTCCTTTGCCCAGACATAATTCATATCGCCTTTTGCTGCCATGTTCAGGCCTCCTGTATCTTTTCAACTTTTATTGCACAGGCTTTTGACTCGGGGATCTTGGCTATCGGGTCAAGTGCGTTAATGGTAAGCATATTTGCTGCACACTCAACAAAGTGGAATGGAATGAACATGACACCCTTCTTTATAGTCTCAGTAATCCGTGCTGTGATCTTGATCTCTCCACGGCGGCTGATTGCCCTAACCATCTCACCGTTCTTGATTCCAAGAGTCTTTGCATCATCGGGATGCATTTCGATCCATCCGGTTTTTTCCTCACGATCGAGGTTTTCAGACCGGCGGGTCATGGTTCCGGTGTGCCAGTGCCAGATACAGCGACCGGTGGTCAGCAGAATTGGGTATTCATCATCAGGGCGTTCCTGTTGATATTTGAATGGAATAGCGGTCATAAGACCTTTTCCATCCGGCATACCAAATTTCTCGCCATGGAGAATCGGAGTTCCCGGATGCTCCTTGGTCGGGCATGGCCAGTGGAGTGCTTCAGGTCTGTTGAGTCTTACGTAGTCCATTCCAGCGTAGGATGGGGTAAGAGCAGCCATCTCGTTGAAGATTTCCTCAGCAGAGTTCCAGGCAAATTGTTCCCCATATCCCATTGCCTTTGCGATATCAGCTATGATTTGCCAGTCAAGTTTTGCCTCACCTGGTGGATCCTGGGCTTTTCTCCACATCTGGACACGACGTTCGGTTGAAGTCTGAGTTCCATCTTTTTCTGCATAACAACAGGATGGCAGGACAACATCAGCAAGAACACCGGTTTCATTCATGAAGATATCCTGAACGACCAGGAATTCGAGCGACTTGAGTGCATGCTCAACGTGGGTCAGGTCAGGATCAGAGATCATTGGGTTTTCACCCATAATGTACATGCACTTAAGTTCACCAGGTTTGTCTGTTAAGACATCCATCATAACAGTGACTTCATACCCGTTTTTCCCTTCTGCAATACCATCAGGGAATTTCCATGCATCAGCAAATTTTTTGTACGCAGCAGGGTCGATTACTTTCTGGTACGCGGTAAAGACAACTGGTAAAGCTCCCATATCACAGGCACCCTGAACGTTGTTCTGTCCACGCAGTGCATTTACACCCGTCCCTGGTCTTCCAAGGTTTCCGGTAAGCATCTGGATGTTACCGACAGATTTGACGTTGTCAACTCCGGTGGTGTGCTGGGTGATACCCATCGAATAGAGGATTGCTGTCGCGCCGGATTTGGCAAACCATTCGGCTGCAGTCTTTATGTCATCCACTGGTACGCCTGTGATGGTTGAGACATTCTCAAGACTGTAGTCATCTTTCATGACCTCGCCTTTTAGTTCTTCATAACCATTACAGCGCTTCTCGATGAATTCCTTGTTTTCCCATCCGTTTCTGATGATCTCCTGCATCATACCGTTGAGGAGACAGACATCTGTTCCGGAATAGAACTGTAAGAAAAGATCTGCCTGTTTTCCAGTGGGTGTTCTTCGTGGATCAACATAGACAACCTTCGCACCCTTCCCCTTGGCTAACATGATCTGACGGCCAATAAGCGGATGGTTCTCAAATGTGTTGGATCCGATAACAAACACACATTTGGACTGGGCGATGTCAGGGATTGAATTTGTCATTGCCCCTGAACCGAAAATGTTCGCGAGACCTGCAACCGTGGATGCATGACAAAGACGGGCACAGTGATCAATATGTCGTGTCTTTAAAACGCCACGAGCAAATTTCATCATGGCATAGTTTTCTTCGTTTGAAACACGGGCTGAAGAAAGGACCGCACACTCATCCGGTTTGAAGGATTTGAACTTATCAGCAATGAGCTTGAGAGCCTCTTCCCAGGAAGCTTCGACAAACTTCCCATCTTTCTTAATCAGTGGTTTAGTCAGACGATCCGGGCTGTTAATGAATTCATGGGCATATGTTCCCTTTGGACAAACCTTTCCTTCATTCACAGGAGAACGGGTATATGGGGCAGTTCCCACAACCTTTCCGTCTTTTACCACGAGGTTAAACGAACAACCTGTACCGCAGTACGGGCATGTGGTCTGGACATACTTGAGATCCATTACTATTCCTCGGTAACCAAATGTTCTGAATCTGTGCAGATAAGTCTTATGAAAAAAATCTAAGATCTGATGATTAGTGGTGGAATTGATCCTACCATTTTCACAATAGTGTTGAGTCTTCAGGATTTTGTTAATTACTTTTACCTAATTGTTTTTTTCTGGTAAATAGTACACAAAGTGCAATAATAATAGGATAAAAAAAGGGCGCATCTGAATTTCTTCAGTTTTTAATTTTTGGCTTTTTTCTTAAGTGATGCTTTTTCTGCCTTATCGGAATCCAGTAACTGGATGTGAACTCCGTTGATAATGGGATCACCTGCGAAAAAGTACCTGCGAATTACCTGTCCATATACTTCAACGACATCTCCTTTAGAAATATCATTTTTTGGGCTGGTAAACATCTTCACTGTTGTAACGCCGGTCCGATCTCCAATAATGAAGTGGGGCCGGTTTAACGAACGAAATCTTACTTCTTCTACAAGCCCCTCAATTCTGATGGGTTTGGAAATCATCGACTGGTTAATCTCCCTGATTTTCACATTTTTCGCTTCTACTTCATATACGGGAATTAGGTCGGCATACTGGTTTTGAGAGAGATATGTCAAAGCCATAGGGAATGCCAGCAGGCATAACAGGGTCGGAATGCCCCAGATGAGCATCCGCACATCACCGGAAGTAATTACGTATATGGCAATGAGAATTGCGAAAAAAGCAAAGACAATGAGATGAAGAATCGATGGCCGTATTTGTCTAGGCAAAAACTGCATAAAAAAAGATTGGGTGTTAAATTACTCAAGTGCTTCGATTTCTTTCTTGAAGGCTATCCAGTATAAAACACCAACAAAGACCATTCCACCGATGATGTTACCAATGGTGACAGGAATTATGTTGCTGGTCCACATGGTAACCCAGTTGAGTCCGGCAATTTTTTCTGCGGTAAGGGTTGCTATCTGGTCTGCGTTCAGATAACCTGCCGTCAATATTCCAGCTGGAATAAAGTACATATTCGCAACACAGTGTTCAAACCCGATTGAAACGAAAGCCATGATCGGGAACCAGATACCAAAGAATTTTCCTACTGCATCATCTGCACAGATTCCAAGCATAATAGCGAGGTTAACGAGCCAGTTACATCCAATTCCTTTGAGGAACGCAGAATAGAATCCCATTCCGCCAACGTAACTTGTTTTTGCAAGTCCTATTGCAACAGCCCTCATACCAAATGCATTGACAGTAGCTACTCCTGCTGCATTAAATGATACAAATGGACCATTGGCCATCAGATATGCAAAGAAGATCGAACCAATCAGGTTTCCAATGTAAACCCAAATCCAGAGGTTGATGACTTTGCCCCAGCTCACCTTGTTAAGGAAGGCTGCGAGCGGCGCAAGCATTGCGTCTCCGGTAAAGAGTTCTGCACCGCAAAGCACGGTGATAATAAGACCGACAGGGAACACAGCACCCAGCATGAATTGTCCAATACCAGCTCCGAGGTTGTCAGCAACTGCGGTTGAACAGACTGTTGCCAGGGCTGCTCCCATGGCGATGTATGCTCCTGACATGAACCCACGAACAAGCATGTTCCATACTGGCAAACCACATTTATACTGCCCTGCTCCTGCCCCTTTAGCGACTATTTGTACGGGTGGATGAAATACCATAGTTTGTTACACCTTCACAGAGTCTGCCTGAATCAAGGCCACACAACACGCCTTGCAGGCTTAAACATTAAGTATTTTGTGATAGTATTAAACACTTTTGAAAGTTATCCGGGCATGTATCGTCCAGATTAACAAAAAAGAACCGGAAATATGAAAATAATATTTTTTCCTTCTTTTTCTATACTGGTATGGATAACTTTTCTGGTGCAGTTTCCTATCCGGATTTCGGATATTTCATCTGTGTTCATATCACACGATATGGGTAATGAAAATCGTAGATATTTTTCCTTTTAGCAAACTTTCTGTTCGTGAACGCATATTATCTATCCTGGTTTTATTATTTTCCTGGGGTGGGATAGCAATTGGTTATCTGCTAAATTTTATGGGTTTTCTTCAAAATCCGGGAAATTTCGTCTGGGGTTCTGTCATGGGATCTGTTTCGTTGTGTCTTCTTGCGCTTCTTTTTGAAAAAAAGGATATTGTCTCTATTCTAACACCGTTTTATGCCGTCATCATATTTTTCACCATGGATGTTCCTCTTACTGTTTTCCTGCAGGTACTCTATGCATTGACTCTGACCCTGATGCTTTGGCGCCTTCTGACAAGATATGGGCCTTCGGGATCAATTAGACATGCTTAAACACCGGTCCGGCTGATGGTACTATTCTGGTAAATGCATCGCCGCCCTTTCATCTCCCCGATACTAGTTGATCTTGTATACCAGGCGGTTTCCGGAGTTTCAGGTGTTCACTTTACACAAGCAGTTCCCTGTCCGGTCTGTTCTGGTATGCCGGTCAGTCATGATATCAAGAAACGACGGTTTTCAACCGTTTATGTACCGAATGGTGAAAAACACATCTATGTATTCGTAAAACGGTTTCATTGCAGGGATTGTGGACATTTGTGTTATGCAAAGGCACCCTTTTATGATAAAAGCAGGTTTGGTTCACCTATCGTGGACCTTTGTATATCTCTCTCCCAAAACCATACCTTTTCCCATGCTGCAACCATCATGAACCGGATGGGCATTGTTATCAATCGCGGGACGGTCAGGAAAACAGCTCAGACATACACTCATCACGTGGATGCCACTGACATTTTTGGTCTGTGGCTTCCTGATTCAATCCTGGCCCTCTCCACTCTTGTAACTACGACGGATTCTCATTTCCCTCTAAAGGGGGAGGATATTTTATCTGCGTGCAAATTATTCCTGGAATAACGATGCAAAGAATTTGATCTTCAGATCGAATACACAACCATTATTGGTCTGTCAGATGACCTCTATTTGAGGTACCTTAATGGAACTGAACGGTGTACCAATTGATAACACATTTGCTGAAGGATTTCCGATATGGGTCTCACGGATCATTATCACCGGTGTAACCCGTGAATGGGCAATGACTGCTGCAACAGAGGCAACCGGATTTGCTACATCTGCAATCGGGTGTCCTTGTGAGGCAGGTATAGAGGGATATGTCAGTGCAGATGAGACACCTGATGGCCGTCCGGGTGTTTCAATCATGATCTGTGCATCAAAGAAAAAAGTCCCAGAACAGGTTCTGGAGCGGATTGCAGAATGTGTCCTTACTGCAGCGACGACTTCTGTGTTCAACGGAATGCCTGATGCCGAGGAAAAATTTGACATCAAGATGCACTTTTTTGGTGATAAATTCGAGTCAAAGGTTGAGATAGGCGGGCGCCAGTGCTGGAAGATCCCGATTATGGAGGGAGATTATGTCGGAGAAGAAGTCTTTGGCATGATAAAAGGTGTTGCTGGTGGCAATTTCTTTGTCATGGGGGATAGTCAGATGTCTGCTCTGATGGGGGCCAAAGCTGCATCTGATGCAATTTTTGAAGTAAAAGGGACCATTACCAGTTTTGCCGGTGGTATTGTTGCATCCGGTTCTAAAGTTGGGGCAAAGAACTACAAGTTCCCGATCCCGGCAACCACCAATGAACAATACTGTCCGACCATCCGTGAAAAAGTCCCTGATACCAAAGTTCCCGAAGGCGTCAAGTCAATTTATGAACTTGTTATCAACGGTGTTGATGAGGCATCCATCAAGAAAGCAATGGCAGCTGGTATTAAGGCAGCAGTAAAGGTTCCGGGAGTCACATTCATCAGTGCCGGTAACTATGAAGGAAAACTCGGACCATTCCAGTTTAAACTGGCAGAACTTTTCTGAACAATATCTTTTTTTTAACTCTCATCAGACCGGTGGGGTAAAGGGATGAGAAGATGATACATGTAACCGGGATTGTGGGGTATGAAAGCGACCAAAGCTTGTGTTTGGGACTTGTATAACGGGGCGAAACAATATAAGGTTCCTCTTTTTCAACGCCCGTATGTCTGGTCACGTCAGCAATGGGAGCAGTTATGGTCGGATATTGGGGAACAATATACTCTTCGTGAAAGTTCGGGTCACTCTCATCCTGCCCGGTTTCTTGGATCTGTCGTAGTTGTCAGGGAGTATGAAAAAAACCTGGATAAGTATGTCATTATTGATGGACAACAGCGCATTACCACAATTAGTATAATTCTGGCAGTAATCCGTGCATTTGCCCGGGAAAAAGGGATGTCAGAGCTTTACGGCCAAATTTCCGGATTTTTAAAGAATGCTCCAAAAAGTGGTGAAGGTCAGTATGTGGTTATTCCTACCCGGATAGATAAAAAGGCACTCTTTCATATTTTTGATGAAGATTATGTCTTTGACCAGGACTCCAGAATAGTCGAATGTTTTGATTATTTCTGGTGGCAACTTGACCGTTCGTCTGATATTGACTTGAATATCCTCCAGCAGGTTATCACAGAAGACCTGTGTGTTGTATATATTGAACTTGACGAGGGTGAAAATCCGAACCAGGTCTTTGAGGCACTCAATTACAGGGGAGTCCCCCTGGAAGAATCAGATTTAATCAGGAATTTCTTCTTTGCTCACCTGGAAAGTCAGGAAGTGGCAGAGATTCAGTATGATATTCTCTGGAAACCGATGGAAGAGAGGCTCATGAACGAGCAAAGCCTGATTTCGTCATTTCTTCGGCATTACTGCATGAAGGAAGGGAGGTTTATCCGTAGTGGAGAAATATTTGAAAAGATCCACCGTCGTTTTCAGAATGCCTCGCCTGAAGTAATCAATAACCTGCTTGAAGATATCAGCCGTGCATCGCAATTCTATCGGACAATCCTCTTTCCGGTCCCTGAAGAAGGAGACTCCCCATTAAGACGGGAAATTAAAAAGGCATTATTTAGGATTGGAAGGATCAGCAATAATGAGGCAGCTCCTTTTTTACTTCTTACCCTTGCTGCCTTGGAAAAAGAGGAAGATAAGAGTGGGCTTTCCGAGGAGCATATTCTGAATATTATTTCCTGCATTGAAAGTTATCTCATCCGGCGGAAGGTCTGTGCCAGGTCTGATGTAGTATATGAAGATGTCTTTGAAATATTATGCCGCGCAGCCAACGAAAGCTCAGGATTCCTTACCTCAGAAGAAACGAGTGCCCTGCTCTCATCATTACAGGCTCCGTTTGACATGCCTGATGATGATGAATTTACCGATCATCTCAAATACAGCGATCTTTATCAACCGGAATCACAAAATCTGCTTGCATTTGTGATCCTTGAACGGCTGGAGGATTTTTTCTCTAGTCAACCCAGAGGGTCTGAACCTGTTGAAGCGTATGATCTGTTTGAAGGTGAATCTGAAACATGGATGATTGATCATATTATGCCAGAAAACCTTTCTGACTGGTGGAAAAACCACCTTGGTTCTGAATGGTCATCAGTTCACCCTGATAATCTCCATCGTCTTGGAAACCTGACTCTTACCCAGGAAAACCCCGCGATAAAAAACGCTGATTTTGAAACTAAAAAATCCTGGTATGGACTGGATAATCTGTTACTAAATGGCACGATGAGAAACATCCGGTTCTGGAGAAGGTACCAGATTGATCAGCGTTCAGGGGTTCTGGCTGCGTTTTGTGTGAAGATATGGGGTATGTGTGAATCCCCCATAGTAAAGCCGGTTGAGTTGTACGAGAAACCTGAAGTATGCATGCGACAGGGTGAAATACCTAAGAAGTTAAGACCGGTTGTTCTTACTGTCGCAGGAACTGAATATCCGGTAAAATTCTGGTACCAGGTGCTTGAGACTACTATCAGGGTGATCTATGAAAAAGAACCGAAGAAATTTGATAGGATAATCCGGGAATATCCGGCGTATTTTTCTGATGATCCCAGCCGGTACAAATCATGTGTAGGATCATATTCCTTTAAATCCAGGTTCGGCAGATACCAGATCCGTGATATGTGTTTAAATTTTGTCCGTATTATAGGCTGGAGTGAAGAACTCTGGTGTCTATCATGTGAATAATTCCCAAATTAATCGATATACAAGATTTTTTTTGAAACCTGATTTATGATTAAAAAGAAGATGGGAATGCATAACAACGGTATAAAATAAATACCTTTTTTATGGTATCCGCTGAGGTTATCCTTTTCCGAAAGACTATCGGGTTGTCTATTCTAATAGGCATAATCTCTGGGTTTGGTGCACTCCTTTTTTTTGAAGGAATAAAAATTGCAAACCAAATTATCATGGGTGATATTTGGGGCTATAACTATCCGGTGGATGGGATGTCCGCAGAAATGATTGCATCATGGTCCCCTCCGACAAATATCTGGATGTTTCTGCCAATTATCTGTCTTGGTGCATTAGTGTCAGGATTTCTTGTGTACCGGTTTGCTCCTGAAGCTGAAGGACATGGAACTGATGCAGCTATCGCCGCATTTCATACAACAGGCCGGATTAGAAGGCGAATACCTGTCATTAAAGCACTTGCTTCGATTTGTACTATCGCAACCGGAGGCAGTGCCGGCAGGGAAGGGCCAACGGCTCAGATAGCAGCCGGATTTGGTTCCATTGCTGCTGACATTTTAAAGCTACCTGATAAAGAGCGAAGAATTGCGATTGCTGCCGGAATAGGGGCAGGAATTGGAACGATTTTTAAAGCTCCCCTTGGTGGAGCTATTCTGGCAGCAGAAATTCTCTACCTTCGTGATTTTGAATCTGATGCCATTGTTCCAGCGTTTCTGTCGTCTATCATTGGATATGGAATTTTTGGTTATTTTGAAGGGTATGAGCCTGTTTTTGCGAAAGGAGATCTATTCTGGTCTATTCCAGAAATTCCTCTTTTTATTCTTCTCGGGGTTGTCTGTGCTATCGTAGGTATTGGATATCTGGAAATTTTTCAGCGTTCCAGAGACTTTTTTCGGAATATATGGATAAAACACCACTTTCCTATCTATTTAAAACCGGTAATGGGAGCTGTATGTATTGGTGTTCTCGTCATAATTCTGGCAAGTTTTTCCCACGAGACTTTTCTTATTGCTCTTGGTAGTATTGGCTCTGGATATGGCTTTATTCAGCTCACAGTTTATAATATGCTCCCCTTTTCGGTGTTGTTGTTTATTCCTCTGGTACGGATACTAACTACATCATTGACTATCGGTTCCGGGGGAAGTGGAGGTGTGTTTGCCCCTGGTCTTACAATCGGAGCAACAACGGGGGGAGCATTTGGTATGATAATGCACATGTTTCTCCCCACTATTGTTCCTTTGAGTTCTGTACCCGTTTTTGCTATTTGTGGCATGATCTCTCTTTTTGGGGGGATTTCTCATTCCCCAATTGCCTGTCTAATCATGATTATCGAGATGGTGGGAGATTTTTCTCTTTTTGTACCTGCCATGGGAGCAGTTGCAGTAAGTGTGATATTAGTTGGGAATCGGACGATATATGGATCTCAAATTGCAAATAAAACATTATCTGGAGCACATCGGGGGGAATATGACTCTTATCTGCTTCAGGTGATCCCTGCAAAAGATGCAATGACTCCTGTGGAACGGATTTTATCTATAAGACCGGATGATCCGTGTAGAAAAATACTCGACCTAGTTGAAAAGTCTACCCATTATGGGTATCCTGTTATTACATCAGATAATATTCTTGTCGGGTTTGTAACGTTAAAAGATTCGAGAGGATGCTGGGACGATAGAAAAATAAGTTCAGTTATGGTAACGGATTTGGTCACTGCCAGCCCCGATGCAGATCTCGAATCAATTCTAAAAGACATGATTGCTATGGATATCGGACATATCCCAATTGTAGAAATGCATGACAATGGCCCATACATGATAGGCCTTATTACAAGACGGGATATTACTCATGCATATGTAACAAAAGCACAGCAGCAGTGCAAACTCCCCATGTGACAGCCATTCTCTACCCTTTCCCCTTTTTTAATTGGTTTCTATATTTTCTGTGTGTATCCCCAGAAAATGAAAACAAGACACAGAGATAAAGGAAAAAGATTCGGGTACCAAAATAGACAAAACTTATACCTGTTGGTGCACTATCTTTGTTGACGAAATTTTCGCCAACAAAGATCCAGGTCTTGAAAATTTCTGGAGCCCGGAATGTCTGGTATATCAGAGCCATATATTATCCATTATCCGTGGATTTGCGCACTTAGTGACTCTACAGGGAGCCGTGTTGAGCTTATTGAAAGTTTTGACTGTATCGGAGGTGCCATGTGGGTGAAAAAGCACTATGTTAAGTCGCCTCTTGTAACTGAAGTCAGGACAGTTGGATCCATGAACCGCTTCCTTCTTTGCACCGGAGAGGTTGATCTTGCCCTAGAAGGATCAAAATTTCCTGCTGGTATCTCAAAGGTCAGTATCATGGGAGATGAGATAGCTATTTCCTACATTGGTATGGGTGGGGGCGGGGTTGGTGCCACCATCTGCCGGGCCAGTGCCAAGGGAGTTATCAGGTCCATATGTGAAGAGTCAGGTGGTGGAAGAGTGGCCGGATCAACTATTGTTCTTCCACGAATGAGCCGTGTGCTCATCGGAGTTGATGATACCGATACACCAGAAAAAGGAGCTACCTGGACCCTGGTCCACAATATTGCTAAGGCAGTTGCTGATGAAAAGAGCAGGTACCTCTCTCACACTATTGTTCAGCTCTTTCCAGTCCCATTCAGGACAAAAAACTGTGTGGGGGTTGTAGCTGAATTTGCAAGCCGTGACCCTGACGGGTTAATTGAGCGTTTTTCAGAGTTACTAGAGAAATACTCCCTTTCTCCGGAGACCGGGATGGCAGTTTTCACTGGATTTTCTCCTGATCGTCTCCTTGAGTTCGGGTGGCAGACAAAAAAAGGGCAGGTAAATCCGGATGATGCCAGGGCTCTTGCCGGTGATGATCTTAAAATTTTAATAAATGGGAGGGGAATTACCGGTGCAATTGCTGCAATTCCCTTTTACACGAGGTACGAAGAAGGACTTGAATTATGTGGACAGACCTGAAGGCCCGGCTTCTTTCTGCCGGGAAGGTAAAGCTCACAGGCGTCAGGGCAGACCCATATATCGCCAGATCCACTGCCGGACCAGGAGCAGGGGGTACTGGCTCAGTTTTTTTTTCGATAAACGGGCGAAGAGTCCGCCTCTCCCTCTCTAATACTGCTGATATTGAGCTTGTTCACCTGGGAGAGGGCAATGCTCTCCTCCTGTTTGATGGCATGGAGTATTCAGGCATCCTGGAAAAACCTGCATTTCACTGCCCACGCCAGGCCTATATTACCATTACGGGATCCTGCATTTTTCAATGCCGGTATTGTAATGTATGGAAAAACCCGCAGAAACGAAAGAGCATTCAGGAGATAGAAGAGATGGTTGAATCAGTTCTTCCTGATATTGATGCTATCTCCCTGACCTCTGGCGTACTACACAGCGTACTGGAAGAAGAAACCTATACTCTTGAAGTTGTCAGACGATTATCCCGGTTCGATCTTCCGATTGGAGTATCAATATACCCTCTTTCTGATACATCAGGACGGCTTAAAGATGCCGGGGCAACAGAGGTAAAATATAATCTGGAAACGGCAACCGAAGCACTTTTTTCGATCATGTGCCCGGGACTATGCAGGGATGATGCTCTGAATGCCCTCCGGGCTGCAGTTCCGGTTTTCGGTAAAGACCATGTCTTTTCAAATATTATTCTTGGCCTGGGCGAAACAGACGAGGAGATGGAACTCTGTATCGAAAATCTCTGTAAAGATGGGATAATTCCCGTAATCCGGCCATTAACCCCGGGAGGAGAACTTGCTTCCAATAGTTCTCCTTCTCCAAAGCGAATTGTTCAGACTGCCCGGGTGCATGAAGAAAAACTTCGTAAATATGGTCTTAATCCGAAAAATTCCCTGACGATGTGTCCGTCGTGTACCGGGTGTGATCTCATTCCGGGGAGGGATACCTAGATGTCAGGGTTTGGTGAGGCAATTTCCTCATATGCGGATACGGTCTATGCAGTGCCAGGATACCCGGTCAATTCCCTCATTGAGGATACGGGAGCTGAACTATGTATCAATGAGAAAGTGGCACTTGAATACGCCATTGGAGATTCTCTTTCCGGAAAAAGATCCTGTGTCATCGTTAAACATGTCGGGATGAATGTCCTTTCAGATACACTGGCCCATGTTACCGCGCAGGGACTAAAATCCGGCGTAATCATCGTTTCAGGTGATGATCCGACAGCATTTGGTACACAAACCGTTCAGGACAGCAGGTTATATGGATCGATAGCGGTCTGTCCGGTGCTTGACATGGGAAGTATTGACCCGGTAGGTGATGCATTCAGGGCTTCAGAGACATTTTCCCGGGTAGCACTGCTGAGGTTTATTCCGGAGGATCTGAAGAAAACCTGGAATGGTTCGTTCAGAGATGAAAAAAAACCAGGTTCCCTCGCTGATCCTGACCTGACTATGTATGGGCGGGCGGTCCGTGCATATGATTCTGTTCCTGCAATGAAGCAGGCCGGTTATCTGCCCTTCCCGGTATCTCCCCTGATCCGGGGGGATTATCATGAAAAGCGTTCAGATCGGGGGTACTCCCGTTCCTTTTGCCCAGGTTGTCCGTTCAGGTCAGTCTTTGATCTCCTGCAGGAGAAAGGAATCTTGGTTATTAGTGACACAGGGTGCAGTCTTCTGTCAATGATCCCTCCCTATACCTGTGGTATTGCCAATTACGGAATGGGATCTTCAGTTGGTGTGGCTGCAATGTCAACCGGGACAGCCCTGACCGGTGATTACGCCCTTCTGCACTCAGGGTTATCAGCCCTGATTGACCTGCATTCAAAGGGAAGGTCTCTTCTTTGTATCGTACTCCAGAACTGGTGTATGGGCACGACAGGGCGACAACCGGTTCCGGATATCATGGATTATATCGGATTTTTAGATCCGGTGATTTGTGATGCAGGTGAATATGAAAGAATTTCAAAGTTACTTGTTCCTGTAACCTCACTTACGGTGCTGGTGATCCAGGGAGCATGTCCGGTGGAGTGATGCGTATGAAACCATGGAATGTTGAGATATGTGATGTAACCCTTCGGGACGGAGAACAAACTCCGGGTGTTTCCTTCACACCCGAAGAAAAAATAGATATTGCGACCCGTCTCGATGCTGTCGGTGTTGAAGTGATCGAGGCAGGTTTTCCGATTGTATCTGTTCATGAAAAGGACATGATACGGAATATCTCCCGGCTTGGCCTTGACGCAAAAATATGCGGTCTGACCCGGGCCTGTCGGGAAGATGTTGATGCTGCTCTGGATGCAGAAGTGGACATGATAGGGCTTTTTATCGCCCCATCAGATATGCACCTGAAATATAAGCATAAAAAACCACGTGAAGTGGTTGTTGCCAATGCACTAGAACAACTGGACTACGCGGTTGATCATGGTCTTATTGTAAGGTTTGGAGCTGAAGATGCTTCAAGAACCAGTAATGACGTTCTGGTTGACATTTATACGAGAGCAGGAGAGCATAAAGCCAGTTATGTAACATATGCTGATACCACCGGATGCCTGACTCCTCTTGAAGTTGCAGACATCATGAAGGATATTATCCCGAGAACACCAGTTCCCGTTGCTATTCATGCACATAACGATCTTGGATGTGCAACAGCGAATACTATCATAGCAGCAGAACTCGGTGCTTTTCAGCTCCATACCACAATCAACGGTCTGGGTGAACGGGCAGGTAATGCCCGACTCGAAGAAGTCCTGGTATCCCTGGCTTTGAAGGGAGGAATAACACGGTATGACCTCAGGGAGATACCTGCACTTTCTGAGCATGTTCAGGAATATACCGGTATTCACATGCCGATAACGAAGCCCGTTGTCGGGGCTAATGCTTTTGCCCACGAAAGCGGGATTCACATCGCCGCAATCCTGGAAAATCCTGAAACCTATGAGTTCATACCACCTGAACTTCTCGGTCTTGAACGACGGTTTATCCTGGGTAAACATACGGGAAAGCGTGCCCTCATTCATATTCTGAACACGTTCGGGTATCACATTTCAGATGAGCAGGTAATACAGGTACTTGAGATGATTAAAGAGAGGAGCGAAGACAAATGCATCATCAACCAGCAAATCTTGAAGGAAATAATCTGCCGGGTAACCGGGGAGGATGTTATAAATGGTAACATTATCGGAGAAAATTCTGGGTGCCCCGGCCGGAACGTATATTGACAGGCAGGTAGACCGTGCCTTCTGTCATGACGGGACCGGAATACAGGCAAAAGTAGTATATGACCGGATGGGATCTCCTGCCCTGGCAGATCCAGCATCCATTTATGTCATTTATGATCATATCACCCCGGCAAACAATTCACAGACTGCAGAACTACAGGCAGAACTACGTACCTTTGCCCGGAAAAATAAGGTGAATTTCATGGAAATCGGGTCAGGGATTTGCCATCAGGTCATGGCAGAAGGACTTGTGGAACCTGGCGAAGTGGTTATCGGGGCAGATTCCCACTCATGTACACTCGGGGCACTTGGGGCATTTGCTACTGGTGTAGGAGCGAGTGATATGGCAGGTATCTGGGTGTCCGGAGAGACCTGGCTCAGGGTTCCTGATTCGGTTGGTATATTCCTGCAGGGAAGTCTTCAGGCTGGTGTTGAATGGAAAGACCTTGCCTTGTCCTATGTTTCTTTGCTTGGAATGGATGGCGCAACCTATGCTGCCCTTGAATTCACTGGTGACGCGGTTTTGTCTGTCCCGATGGAAGGGAGGCTGACCCTCTGTAATATGGCGGTTGAAGCGGGGGCAAAGACCGGACTTTTTTATGCTGACAAGGAGACTGCTCGATACCTCGCCAGGTATCATGTTCCCGTAGAAATTCAGGTTCCTGATAATCCGGCATATTTCCGGGAGTGTGACATTGACCTTGACGCTCTTGAACCAGTGTGTGCGGTCCCTCACCGAGTTGATACCATCCAGCCTGTTTCTCAATTACATGGAACGAGTATAGACCAGGTATTCATCGGAACCTGTACTAACGGACGGTATGAAGACCTGAAACATGCAGCTGATATCCTGAAAGGAAAGAAAGTTGCAGTCAGGACAATCGTGGTTCCGGCGTCAGTTTCTGATTACCTGAAAGCAGTAACAAACGGAGTGGCAGCGGATTTGATAAATGCCGGATGTGTAATCGGGCCTCCTGGATGCGGACCCTGCCTTGGTGCCCACATGGGAGTTCTTGGAGAAGGTGAAGTCGGCCTTTCAACTGCAAACCGGAACTTTAAAAACCGGATGGGAGTTGGTGCCTCGTATTATCTTTGTTCTCCATCCACTGCTGCGGCTAGTGCTCTCACAGGGGAGATATCAGATCCCCGGGAGGTAGTATGACTACGCTGACCGGATCAGGTCCTGCAGTCTGTATTGGAGATGACATTGACACGGATCTAGTGATTGCAGGACGATATCTCAGGACAAAAGATCGGAGTGTATGGGCAGATCATGTGTTTGAGGATCTAGATCCCGGACTTGCTCCTCGTCTGAAAGGAGCGGTACTTATTGCCGGAAAGAACATGGGTTGTGGTTCATCACGAGAACAGGCTGCTGTGGCTATACGGGAAGCGGGAGTATTAGCAATAATTGCCCCGTCTTTTGCACGGATTTTTTTCCGGAACTGTATCAATGTCGGACTTCCGGTCCTTGAATGTGACATTCCGGGATGCCAGGATGGTATGAACGTCTCTTATGACAGCACAAACGGGTGGATTACTGTAGATGGAAAGCATTACACATTTCGTCCTGTCTCTCCCCGGATGCAGGAAATTTTGAGTATGGGGGGGCTTGTTGAGTACTGGAAAAGGAGACTTGAATGATTTTTCCCCCTCATTGTAAATGTGTTGGATATGCCGGCAACAAACCTGTAGGTGACCGGGTGTATTTCATGTCACAGTACCTCATCCATGAAACTGAAGACGGGCATGAAATTCTTAAGGTAGAGCCGGCAGAAGGCACCGGGATGATGAGGGATATCAAATCGGTTTCTGTGATAGCCGGCCCCCATGAAGTATTCTGCTATCCTGAACCGGTTGTTCTCCATAACCGGGGCGACCTCATTAAAAAAGCTCTGGAGACCGGCAGGCGGTGCACCATTTTCACCGGTATTGATGAGCATATGATTTTTATTTGTGATCCTGATCCGGCATCACTTCTTACGGTCCACGTGTATGATGTTACTCCACCAAGGCCTCATCTGGCCAGTACATTAAAAGCGCTTGATAATATTGGTATATTTGGGGAGCTTGAAATTTCATTTTGTAATCATATCCGTGATATCAGGGATACAAAGGCAGATGTATATCCCTGCAAGGCGGGAGGTTTTGCCCTGACAATTGATTCAGACCGGCTCATGGGAGATGAACAGGTGGCAGGATGTATGACGGCAAGGCAGGTATTAAAGGATTGTTATGGGCATGACTTTCCGCTGATTGATATCTGTCCGGCGAATGCTGTCAAAAATGAGCCGTTTATTGCACGATGCTGTCGGGCTGAACGGGCAGGTATACAGAAAATTAACGGAAAAATGGGTGTTGTGGTCCACTGGGGTTCGTCACCGAAGGAGATCACCGATGCCCTTTTCGCATGTATTCATGAATGGAGAAAGAAATGAAGCGGGTTGTGGTGGCTCCGGGAGATGGAATCGGGCCTGAAGTAATTCCCCCGGCACTGGACGTGTTGAGGTTTTTTCACCCTGACTGGGAGTATATTCCGGTCTACCTTGGGTACGAGTGCTGGAAAAGAACGGGTGATGCATTATCTGCAAAGACTCTTGATGTACTTAAAAAAGCAGATCTTATTCTGTTTGGTGCAATAACAACTCCCCCGGACCCAAAGTACCACAGTGTGGTTTTGAGGATCAGAAAAGAACTGGATTTGTACGCAAACCTTCGTCCGGTATTCGGGAATGGTTTTGATATTCTCATCGTCAGAGAAAATACCGAAGGTCTCTATTCCGGTATTGAATGGCAGGAAAAAGACCGTGCCTGTACCCTCCGGGTGGTTAGTGAGGCAGGTTCACGTCGTATTGCAAGGTTTGCCAGTGCCTGCGCCAAGAAGAGAAGGAGACACCTGACTATTGGCAACAAGGCCAATGTTATGAAATCTGATGCATATTTCCTTGAGATATGTATGGATGAGGCTGAAAAAGCAGGAATATCTATTGACAAGAAATATATCGATTCTCTTGTCCTTGATGTTCTTCAGCACCCCTCAAGATATGATGTAATTGTAACGACGAATATCTTTGGAGATATCCTCTCCGATGCAGCGGCATATCTTGAAGGGGGTCTTGGTATGCTGCCAAGTGCAAATATTGGCAAAAGCCAGGCTTTATTTGAACCAGTGCATGGAAGTGCCCCGGATATAGCAGGAAAAGGGGTTGCAAACCCTATTGCAGCTATCAGGTGTGTGTCCCTGCTACTCAAGTATAATGGTGAAAAACCCCTTGCCACAGAGATTGAGCGGGCAATCCAGAAAACTATCACAGATGGGATAAAAACGCCCGATCTAGGAGGCACTGCCTCAACTGAAGAGGTAGGAAGGGCAGTCCTTCAAAACCTCGTTAATGTGAAAAAAGAGACTGTTGACCAGTAATCAGGTAGAACCAGCAAGGTGATTTATCTCATCAAAGAGGCGTGAAAACCGATCTAAGGTCTCATCATCCAGATTCTGTGGTGATTCGCAGATTCTGTCTGAAAGAATCTCCGCAATACGCCATCGCTCAAATTGTTCTCCCTGTCTTCTTTCTATTATCTCTACAACGATGGTTGCATAACCTCTCTCATCAGTTCTTTCGGTCGGAGTTTTTTCAGGAATCTGTCCCAGTAATAGGTCAGGGTAAATCTCCTTCACACATCTGAAATACAGTTCCGGAGAAAAAAAGTCTTCAATTCCAGCTCCCTGCTTGTGGACAATATTGGAATAAAAAACAAGGCCATGTCCCTGTCTGAAGTGCCTGGCAGGGAATTTTTCAAGGACATCTGAAGGAATATTACTTCCCGGGAGCAGGACTGCTGCAGGCTTTTTATGGGCACTCATCATGAGGGCCAGCGGAATAAGATTCGCCGCTCCCCCGGCAGGAGTAATACGGACAGAGGGATCAAGCCCGGCTTTCCCCCTGCTTCTCAGTGCATAGTTCATAGCCTGTAGCAGCCACAAATCATGGATATCTTCAACAATCAACTGGTTGCCGCCGGTAAGGGTTTTTTCTGCAATCCTTGATGCAAGTGCTGCTTCAAGAGGGAAAAGTGATTCCCTGTCAGCAGGCCATTCATCGACAGATACTTTTGTCGTCCCGCCAGGTCCTTCATAAACGGTCCTGACCCGGTCCAGGTGGTCAAGGTCTATCATAAATGGCGAATGGGTTGAATAGAACAACTGATTCTGTTCTGAAATTCGTTGGAAGAACCGGGTTGCCCCCTGCTGGGCTGATGGATGCAGCTGAAGACCCGGCTCGTCAAGGAGGAGAATACTGTCCTGGTAAGTATCGCCTGATTCAACCAGGAATATTAAGTAAAATGAGAAGAAGTACTGCAGCCCGGCACTCCTCTGTTCAAGTTCGATCTCTGACTGGTCCAGGTCGTCAGAGACCCAGACCCTGAAATAATCCCCGTCAATATCATACCTGAACCGGATCTTTCTCTGTCCCCACCAGTCCTCGAATTTCTTTGACATCAGGTTTGATGCTGTTGAAAGGAGAATTGACCGTTCATCCACCTGTCTTCGTATGATAGGATTTTCATCAACGGCGTTCTTATGTGAACCAAGCCGGTCAAGCTGATCAAGATCCAGGTTAACATGCCTGAAAAGGCAGTTTGTTGCACGAAGACCCGGAGAATCCGGATGTGATTTGAGCGTTGCAATAAAAGTAGGAATATGAATTGCACTCTCAATTACACTGTACTGATCAAAGTAGATAAATTTTGGAAGGTGCTCAATGACATACCGGTTGGCTGCCATAAGCCCTTCGAAAATCTCCATCTGCCTGACCAGACGGTACATTGGTTCTGTAACAGGGTCTAATACATCATGTTCCCATGGTTCATTTGCCCTGCTTTTTACCGCGTTAATCAGTTCTGCTATCTGTCGTTTTTGTACCTGTCCGTCTATTGGAATTGTGTTTTTCTGTTCTTCAAGAAATATCAGGAGCCCTTCCTTGATCCTTCCTAATGCCTCTCCCTTTCCTTCCGGGGCAATGAGATTCCTGATATGTTCTATGGCACTATCTATGGCATAAATCAGGTCCGGAGGAGTTACCAGATCAACACCTACATCTGGCTGGTAGGTAATGCTGTATGTTCCTGTGTAGTGCCTTGTCACTTCTACCTGGGTAACTTCCCTGCAGAGTTCAGATATCGCTGCGATGTCTCTTTGTTCATCGGGAGTCAGGGTAAATCTACCCGATGCCACCGGCCAGTCAGAACGGGTAATCTCTGCAGCATACCGCTGTCTTGGGAACTCTTTCAGCCCGTCATATCCTTCCCCGTCAGATGGGTTGAGTTTGGAGAGTGCCCGGAAAATTGCAGATTTCCCAGATTCGTTCTTTCCCACAAATACTGTGAGGTTCTGGACCGGAATCCATCCGGTGTCCTCGACAATTTTATAGTTCTGGACCCGGAACTCGGCAAGTTGCATAGGATATCTCTCGATTTGTTATCCTATAAGATAGTATGCTCCATACTATGTAGAACAAGAATAATTGACAGGCAGTGAGGTATCCGCCACTCCCGGATACCCCTTATCTGTGAAGAGTATTTCTGGTGCTTTACTCATGCACCACACGATTTCATATCTGGTTGGTTATTTAAATGTTTTCTCTTTTTCCATCAGGGCAAAAAAAGGGGATTAGCTTTATTTATTATTTTATCTGCGTTGAAATGAAGAAAATAGTTCTCCTGTTTTAATTTTTTCTAAAAATAAATGTAATTCAAGTTGGTCACGATGAAAGTACATATGAGCTGAGATACTGATTGTTTCAAGCCATCCTGACGATATTTTTTCCTGGTCTTCCTTCCTGTTTTGGTTTACCTGATCGCAGATATATTTCTGAAGATGAGCAAGACCGAATGCATTCTGTCCCCAGGCAGAAAGCATATCATTACTTCTGAAAAGGCAGACAAGGTTTAATTTTTTGTTTTTATCGATAAGTGCCTGTACTATCTGGAGGCAGGGTGGTTCATCTGCATTGATATCTCTTTCAGGGAACCAGGTAATCGAAATCGCTCTCCTGCTTTCAGGATTTGTAATTAGACGTTTGATAATGCTCTCCTGTATCTGGTCAAACCCGCCACTGTTTCCATCGCCTACAAACTCCACCGTCCCGCACGACTCTGCCGGAACATATCCTATCTTCCGAAAAAGCCCTTCAAGAAGCCTTTTCTTTTTATTCTCTGCATCATGAGAGAATCTGATGGACGCACGAGGATAATCACGAAGTCGGTTTCCATAGGTATATACGGCATCAGTCCCGTCATTATGGCGCGGAGTGATGGTGTATAATGAAGCCTGGTATTGTTCCGAGAATTTTTCACCAAAGAGTGAAGCGCCGGAACGCATTGGTTCTGAAAAAGGTTCTTCTACGTGAATGCAGATGGGTTCTTCAGGATCCCAGGTATATTCACCGTCTTCTGTAACCCTTACATTACCTTCACATCGTTTCGCAATTTCCCTGATTACTTCTTCATGAGCCTGCCCTATGCTTCGCTTTCTGATGAGAATCATGCATTTCTCCCAAGATATTCAGTTTTATTCTCCTGCTGCAGTCTGCCGGGCTGCGCAAATCCACCAGCTGGTATCTATTTCAAGCACGTACCAGAATTTTTGGGTAGCTGGATCAATATACAGTCCTCCACCAGTTGCTGCAATATCACGCATGATCCTAACCTGGCCTGAATCATAGTCATCGGCAATAAAAATACTTCCAATATCTGATTTCCTGAAGGGATCGGCCAGAAGGGTCCCATCCATGTTATAGGCGATGATATATGCTCCATCACGGGTAAAAAGCCCATCAGTATTTGAAAATTCTGATGTTGATGTTTCTTTTCCCATATCAAGGGCATATTCACGTGCTTTGAAGGCAAGTTCCATTAGTTTTTCTTCCGGTGTGACTGGAACTATGGCAGATTCATTTGTCAGATTTTCCATCGTCTGATTATCTGACACAGATGAATTATCTCCAGATACCATGCCACATACCATGAGTAGCATTAAGCAGGAAAAAAGTGTGACAGCCGGGAGCTTCATGCAATATCTTATGTAACTGAAGATATGTCTGTTTTTTTATTCATGAAAAAAGATGTATTAGATGGATATCACGTTGGATCACCATCTTTGTTACTCATTTAACTTATCAGTAACCTTTTGTTTAGCGTTTTTTACGCCAATAAATCCCGGATCTAAGAGCAGGACAGTATCATAAGCTGCTATTGCTTCTTCATACTGTCCAAGAGCTGATAAGGCATCTGCATAATTCATCCATCCTTTTGCATATTCTGGTACCAATTCAGTTGCTTTCTTTGCGCTAAGTAAGGCTTCTTCATACCTGCCGGCAAGGTTGAGGCACCAGGCCCTGTTACTGTATGCTTTTCCGTACTCAGGGTCAATATTGAGGGATTCATCAAACATCTCCACTGCATCGTCATACATTTCAAGGTGCGTATATACAATTCCCTTATTATTCCAGGCTTTTTTATACGTAGGATCTACTGCAATAGCCTTGTCATACTCTTCGATTGATTCGTTAAACATTCCAAGACTTTTCAGGGTCTTTCCCTTACCGTTCAGAGCTTCAAGGTTATCTGGGTCGATGGCAAGAGCCTGGTTGAGAACATCCAGTGCTTCTTCGAAAAAATCTTCATCATACAGGTAATTTCCTTCTGCTGCCAGTTCATCAGCTGTTTGGGCACTCGCAGGCCAGAGGAGCAACAGGAACATAACAGCAATCAAGTACGCCCATCTGTTCATGATAACAATGTGGTAAACCAGACCTTATTAGGTATCTCACGTTGGTTTTTGATAATTCGCGTAACTAGATATAAGACGATGCCCTACATTTTATCAGGCATTTTAAAGGAAACTTCATGATCTCGGTTCTTTATGTTGATGATGATGAATCTTTCTGTGGATATTTCAAGATATATCTTGAGAGAACAGGGGAATTCGGCGTCACTACTGTACGTTCCGGGAAAAGTGCCATAGACATGATCCTCTCCGGTTCTTATGATATTGTTGTATCTGATTATCAAATGCCGGGAATGAATGGGATTGACCTGCTTAGGGCATACCGGGAAAAAGGATCACAGGTGCCGTTCATTCTTTTTACTGGTAAAGGTCGTGAAGAGGTAATTATAGAGGCGATTAATAACGGGGTGGCATTTTATCTCCAAAAGAGTGGTGACCCGGTCACCTTGTATGCTGAACTAGCCCATAAAATTCGTCAGGCGGTCCGTGCAGAAGAAGCTCTCCGGTTGCTCCGTGAAAGTGAAGAACAGTTTCGTCTTCTCTTTGAGACTGCCAGTGATGGGATTCTTCTCCTTTCAGACGGGATAATACAGGACTGCAATACCCGGGCAACAATGATGTTCCAGATAGAGAGGAATACTCTGATCGGATATGATTTTTCTCTCCTGGCGCCGGAGATACAGCCTGATAAACAGCCAACCCGGAATAAGCTTGAGAGTATTGTCCACAAAACAGCCCGGGAAGGAGGGGCATTTGTAAGATGGAAATGTCGCAGGCTTGACAATTCACTATTTGACGCAGAAATCAGTATTAACTGGCTTGAAATCCGTGGAAAAGTCCTTCACCAGGCAATTATTCGTGATATCACTGAGCGTCTGAAGGCTGAGATTGAACTGGAACAGAGCAATATCGATCTTTCCGCAGCCTACCAGGAGCTCATGGCTTCAGAGGAAGAGATAAAATGTCAGCTTAATGAACTCCGCAAGTCGCAGGAGCAGTTACAGGAGAGCGAGAAAAGGTATCGCGACCTTGCCGACCTGCTTCCTGAAGGAGTTTTTGAGTGTACCCTTGATGGAAAAATCACGTATGTCAATCGGGAGGCCCTTACCATGTTCGGTTATGATACCCCTCCCGGCCCTGAAATAAATGTCATCGATTTTTTATCTCCACAGGATCGGGTAAGGGCTATGGAAATCCTGAAGGAGGCTATCGTCGAAGGAACTTCAAGACCTCATGAGTATTCTGCAATGAGGCCTGATGGATCGGAATTTGCCGTGATAATCCATTCTTCACAAGCGGTCCGGCATGGGGTTGTTGTGGGACTTCGGGGAGTTGTTGTTGATATCTCTGAAAGAAAGCGTGCAGAGGATGAAATTAGGGAGTCAAAACAACAACTTGCTGATGTAATAGAATTTTTCCCTGATGCAACATTGGTCATTAACACCAGGGGCGAAGTTTTGTTCTGGAACCGGGCTATGGAAAAGATGACTCATGTAAATGCTGAAAAAATTCTTGGAAAGGGAAATTATGAGTATTCTATTCCTTTTTACGGTTACAAAAGACCAATCCTGGTAGACCTTGCCCTCCTGCCAGATACTATTGTGGAAGAAGAATATTCTTCAATATCACGTGATGGTGATCTCTTAATTGGCGAGGCCTTTATGCCAGGACTTGGATTGGGTACCAAATGGATATGGGGAGTTGCTGCACCACTTCGCAATCCTGAAGGTTCTATCGTTGGTGCAATTGAATGTATCAGGGATATCACCAGGCGAAAGGAAGATGAAGAGGCCCTCAAAAGAGCACGGGAAGATCTTGAGTCACAGGTTGAAGAACGGACCCGTGAACTTGTTTTGGTAAACCAGGCACTCCGGGAGAGTGAAGAGCGTTACAGGACACTCGTGGAATTGTCTCCGGATGCAATTTTTGTCCATGATGGGGAAAGGATACTTTTTTCCAATCCGGCAGGATTAAAACTCCTGGGGGCTGAACGGATGGAAGAAATTCTTCATCACAGCCCTCTTGAATTTGTCCATCCGGATTTTATCTCAAAGGCAAAATTGAGACTTGAACGTTCACTGGTTGATATGGTTCCTTCAACATCAGAAGAAGAAGCATTCTTAAATGTGCATGGTGAAACCGTCCCGGTTGAAATATCCTGGATGCCGATAACTTTCCAGGGAAGGAAAGGAATCCTGATTGTTGCCTGGGATATTGGAGTGAGAAAAAAAACCGAGGCCCAGCTCAGGGAAAATGCATCTGCACTTGAAGATAAAAACCGGGAACTCGACTTCCTGACAAACCGGCTCATGACCATGAACCGTGAACTTGATGAACGGGTAAAAGAAAGAACCATTGAGGTAAATCGGCTTCTTAAACAGAAAGATGATTTTATCTATCAGCTTGGTCATGATCTGAAAACTCCCCTCACCCCCCTGATAGCTCTTCTCCCTCAATTGGTTAAAGACGAGACAGATTTAGAAATGCGTCACTTATATAGTGTTTTTCTTCGCTCCGTTTACTCTATCAGGGAACAAACAGAAAAAATTCTGACAATTGCACGACTTAGCAGGCAGGAGGAACTGCAGGATTTTGATATGATTTCTCCTACTAGTCTTATCAGACAATCGTTGGAAAAAAACTGGCTCTATATCGAGAAAAAAAATCTTCATGTATCTGTTACTGTTCCAGATAACCTGGTAATCTGGTTTTCTTCCCGAGATTTGTCATCTATTTTTGACAACCTTATAAACAATGCAGTCAAGTATTCCAAAGAAGGTGGGATAATACGTATTTCGTCAGAAACTGGAGCAGGATTAGTTAAATTCATCTTTGAAGATGATGGGATTGGTCTTACCGGGGAGGAGGCAGGCCATGTATTTGATGAATTTTACATGGCTGATAAATCCCGTCATGATCGCCAGTCTTCCGGTCTTGGTCTGGCTATTGTAAAACGAATCCTGGAGTTACATGGCGGGAAAGTCTGGGTGGAAAGTGAGGGAAAAAATATGGGAGCGAGGTTTACCATTTGCATTCCTCTTATTGAGGGTGGTTGCTCTGTAGCAAAAGCCTGCAGAGATGATTAAGTCTGATTTTTTAAATTTTCTACAAACACAGTTATTTCTTTGATTAGCAGATCCTGCCGGGTATAATATTCTCCTATCTTTTTTACCAGTGCTGAACCCACTATGACTGCATCAGCACCGGCATCTCCCCATTCCTGTACCTGGGTATGGTCTGATATTCCAAAACCTGGTGCAATGGGTATTTTTGTCAAGGATTTTAATTCGGCAAGGAGTTTTCTTGCATTCTGATCGGTTGTCTGCCTGACACCCGTAACTCCAAGTGCTGCGACAAGATAAATGAATCCGCTATTAACTTTAAGAATGCCTGAAAGCCGCTCTTTGGATGTGGTTGTGCTAACCATCATTACCGGTGAAATCCCTGCTGTTTCTGCAGCAGCAATATACGGGCCTGCTTCCTCAAAGGGAAGGTCTGCTATCACAACGGCATCAATGCCGGCATCTGCAGCATCCTGGTAAAAATTATCTATATTTCTCTGTAACACCAGGTTCGTATATGTCAGAACTACAAGTGGAATATCTGAACTCTTCCGAAAATCCCTGACCAAAGAGAAGAACCGGTCGGTATTCATCCCGGCAGAGAGAGCACGATGGTCTGCCTGCTGGATAACCGGCCCGTCAGCAACTGGATCAGAAAAAGGAAGTCCCAGTTCAATGATGTCTGCTCCCCCCTCTTCAAGGGTCCTCATTATATCAAGGCTTGTTGCATAATCCGGGTCTCCTGCCACAATAAAAGTCATGAGGAGTTCCCGTTTTCGGTTATCAAAAGCATTTTGCAGCCGGTTCATGCTTTTTCCTCCATGTACCTGATAACAGTCTCAACATCCTTGTCACCCCGTCCTGACAGGTTGATTATCATAACAGAGTCCTTTGATAATTCTGGCGCTATTTTCCTAGCAAGTGCCACTGCATGAGATGATTCAAGGGCAGGAACAATTCCCTCTGTTCGTGAAAGGTACAGGAATGCTTCGAGTGCTTCTGTATCGGTGACAGCATGGTAAGTAACTCTTCCTGAATCTTTATGCATGGCATGTTCCGGTCCTACACCCGGGTAATCAAGACCGGCAGATACCGAGTGTGATTCGATAATCTGGCCAAAGGAATCCTGCATGAGGTAAGAATAATTACCATGAAGGACTCCGGGCCTTCCCCCGCAAAGCGACGCTCCATGTCTCTTATCCAGTCCTTCTCCTCCTGCTTCGGCTCCGTAAAGCCGTACGTTTTTATCGTCAATGAAGGCATGGAATATACCTATTGCATTTGAACCGCCACCAATGCAGGCAACAATTACATCTGGGAGTTTTCCTTCTGCTACCATAATCTGACGGCGTGTCTCGTCTCCAATTATCCGTTGCAGGTCACGGACCAGGGTTGGATACGGATGGGGTCCGGCGACAGTCCCGATTAGGTAATGGGTATCACCCACCCGGGCAACCCAGTCTCTTAGTGCTTCATTCATGGCGTCCTTGAGAGTTTTTGTGCCTGAGGTCACGGGGATTACCCGTGCACCCATCATATTCATCCTGGCGACATTGAGTGCCTGGCGTGCAATGTCTACCTCTCCCATGAAAACCTCAACTTCAAGTCCGAGAACAGCCCCGGCAATGGCGGTTGCAACCCCGTGCTGACCTGCACCGGTCTCTGCGATGAGCCTTTTCTTTCCCATATGTTTTGCAAGGAGAGCCTGGCCGAGAGCGTTGTTTAGTTTATGTGCCCCGGAATGCAGGAGGTCTTCACGCTTGAGGTAGACTTTGCATCCAAGGTCTCTTGACATATTTTTGCACAGGGTAAGTGGTGTTTCCCTTCCTGCATATGAAGTCAGGTATTCTGATAGTTCTTCCTGGAATTTTGGATCTGGGAGGATATTTAGGTATGCCAATTCCAGTTCCTCGAGGGCACCCATGAGAGTCTCGGGGACAAAACATCCTCCATACTTTCCAAGTCGGGTATTAAGTTGCATGTGATGCCTCCCTGGCTCTTCTTACAAATTCAAGTACTTTTTGTTCATCTTTTATACCTGGTGCCATTTCTACACCTGAAGCAACATCCACTGCATATGGCCTGAGTGATCTGACTGCTGCTTCAACATTTTTCGGGTTTAATCCTCCGGCGAGAATAACTGGTATTTGTGACATGGAAATTACTTTTTGTGCGTATGTATGGTCATAGAGCGTCCCTTTTCCCATACTTGCATCGACAATTATGGCATCTGCCGATTCCGGGATAATATCGCCTGGTTTTATAACCCTGATAACCTGGTATGTCCGGTTTTCAGGGAACGAATGAGGATGGGATATTTGAATTGCTGTCGGATGTAGGGCAAGAATCCTGTTGATATTATCAGGCGAATCAGTATGGGTAACACAGACTCTCCCCATGTAGGGGCCGGCAGCCTTGAAAATTTCCCCTGCTTTTTCTGGAGAAACCTGCCGGGGTGATGCTGAGAACATGACGACTCCGATGGCATCAGCTCCAGCCTTGTCAGCAAGGCGTGCATCTTCTATCCTTGTTATCCCACATATTTTTATGCGTATACAAATCCCTCCACTCGTTTTCTTGGATTTTCTGATGACATAATGCTTGATCCAATGAGAAATGCGTCTGCATAATTATGGAGTGAACGGATGTCGCATGGCCAGATCATGCCACTTGCTGATACTACAGTAATGTCTGCATTCTTCAGTACCGGCGCCACACATTTCGTCGTTGAGAGATCGGTCCGGAATGTCCGAAGGTCGCGGTTATTAATTCCGACCAGATCTGCACCACTATCTATTGCAAGTCTTGCCTCCTTTCTTGTGTGTACTTCGACAAGAGGTTCAAGTTCTCTTCGTTTAGCCTCTTTGACGAAATGTTCAAGAGAATCACCAAGGATTGATGAGATGAGGAGAACAGCATCTGCCCCCAGTGCACGGGTCTCGGAGAGCTGATGTTCATCAACAATGAAATCTTTTCTTAGTATGGGCACCGATACAGAATCTCTGATGGATGTGATGATGTCTGTGCTTCCATGAAAGAAATCAGGTTCCGTGAGAATAGAAAGTGCACAGCACCCTCCCCTGATCATCTCTCCGGATACATATGATGCTTTTTGATCATCCCTGATTACTCCCCGGGATGGTGAGGCAAACTTCAACTCAGCAATAACTGCATTATTCCTGGATTCTGTGATTGCATTTTTCAGACTTACGGGGACGTGATGCGGTGACCTGAATGACTCAGGGAGACCTTCAGCCCGCCGGTGAGCACATGAAACGATATCATCAAGGATCATGTTCTGGTTCCTATGCAGAGTGAATCGAGGAGATTTTTGGCTTTTCCAGATTCAATGACATCGCAGGCAACCTTGTATCCCTGACGTATACAGGAAGTTTGTCCCCCGAGATAAATGGCAGCAGCAGCGTTGAGGAGGACAATATCGCGGCAAGGACCCGTCTTTCCTGAGAAAATGTCCCTGATGATCTTTGCATTATCCTGGGGAGTTCCTCCCTGAATCATCTCCTTTTGAATACGGTGGATACCAAATTCTTCTGGAATCAGGGTGTATCTACAGATAATTCCCTGGTTTAGTTCATGAACAAGAGTTTCTCCGGTTGTCGTAATCTCATCAGTTCCGTTGCCGTGTACAACCATTGCATGTGATACTTCCAGGTTTGCAAGGGCTTTCGTGATAGAATCTAGATGTCTGATATCCCCGACCCCGATGAGTCGTGCTGATGCTCCTGCAGGGTTTAATAGTGGACCCAGGATATTAAAGACTGAAAAGAAGCCTATTTCTCTTCGTGCTGATGCTACTCTTCCAATGGCCGGGTGATAACCGGGGGCAAAAAGGAATGCAATGTTATTCCTGGTAACTGATGCAGCTGCTTCATCTGGGGTGAGGGTTATGGGAATACCAAGAGCTTCAAGTACATCTGCTGATCCTGACCTGCTTGATACTCCACGATTTCCATGTTTTACAACCCTGACTCCTGCTGCTGCTGCGAGAAGAGCCGCTGCAGTGCTGATATTAAATGTCTGTGCTCCATCTCCTCCGGTTCCGCATGTATCAACATATGTGCTGGTTTTTTCAGTTTCAACCTGAATCCCACGTTCTTTCAGAACCCGGGCAAAGGCAGTAATCTCTCCTGCGGTTACCCCTTTCATGGCAAGTGCAGTGAGGATGGAACCAATCTGTGCATCTGTGAGTTTTCCATCAGCAATAGATATCATCAGGTTTTTTGCTTCTTCATCGGCAAGATCCTGCATGCCGATGACCTTTTTTATTGAACTCTGTATCATCAGCATTCGCCTCCACGCTGGAGGAAATTTTTCATGATAGTCCGTCCTTCAGGAGTCATGATACTTTCCGGATGGAACTGGAGCCCGTAAAGGGGATATTTTGTGTGCGAGACTGCCATAATGGCCCCGTCATCAACTGCTGTTGCGGTGATGGTAAAGTCTGCTGGAAGACTTTGGGCCTTGGCAGCCAGGGAATGATACCTCGCTGCCATGAACTGAGGAGGGGTGCCGGAAAATATGCCCTGGCCGGAGTTTTGTATCCGGCTGGTCATTCCGTGGATGGGGCGATCCATTCGGGCGATAGTGCCGCCAAAGGTATCAATTATGGTCTGATGACCAAGGCAGACACCAAGGATTGGTACTTTTCCGGCAAACATCCTGATTACATCTGCAGATATTCCGGCATCTTTGGGTGTTCCCGGACCTGGTGATAGGATGATCCGGTCTGGTTCTTCATTTATTACATCCTGCAGTGATTTATTACAGGTTAACGGGATGGGATTACCACCAAGAGATCCGACTAACTGGTAAAGATTATATGTAAAACTGTCAAAACAGTCGATGATTACAACATTCATGCCTGACCTCCTGCACAGAATACTGCCTGTGCCATGGCTGATACTTTTGCCTGTGTTTCGTCAAACTCCCGGGATGGAACAGAATCAGCAACAATTCCGGCTCCTGCCTGGCAGGTTGCTACTCCGTCTTTTACGATGATGGTCCGGATGGCTATCGCAAATTCCATCCGGTTATCAAAGCTGAGATATCCAACAGCCCCGGAATAAAGCCCCCGGGATACTGGTTCTAACTCTTCGATGATCTGCATGGCCCTGATTTTCGGAGCACCACTTACAGTGCCTGCCGGGAAACAGGCTTTCAGAGCATCAACCGGATGTAATCCTTTTTGCATGTCTCCGTTAACAACCGATGTGATATGCTGGACATGCGAAAATTTTTCAACGGTCATGAATTCTGAAACCCTGACAGTTCCAAATTCTGATACTCTTCCAATATCATTTCTGGCCAGGTCTACGAGCATCAGGTGTTCTGCACATTCCTTAGGATCATCAAGAAGTTCCTGTGCTAGTTCTTCATCTTCCTTTATGGTCTTCCCCCGTGGTCTGGTACCTGCGATGGGGACAGTAGTAATATCTGATCCTTCGGTTTTTACCAGCATTTCAGGGCTTGATCCGATGATTGCTTCATCGCCGAAATTGATGTAATAAAGGTACGGTGACGGATTTATTGATCTGAGCACCTGATAAATTCTGAAGGGATCGCCTGGATAATCTAAAGTAAAGCGTCTGGAAAGGACTACCTGGAAAATATCTCCCGCTCTTATGTATTCAAGAGCCTGGCATACAGAACCTTCATACTCATCCCTATCAAAACCCGGAAGTAGGGTAATGTTTTCTGGCATCTTCGGGTATTCAAATCGAACAGGTTCAATCCCAGTAATGGCTTTTAGTTTTTTCAGCCTCAAAACTGCATTTTCATAGAAATTTTGGAAATTATCTTTAGGATTTACAAAGGTTCCGGCAACCAGGGTACATGAATTTCTGATATGATCAAAGATGATAAGGTCCCCTGGCACAATAAACCTGAATACCGGTCCCCCTTCAATTCCTGCCTGTACCATTCCCTGTGTAATCTCATTTACCAGGTCATACTTACAGTATCCGGCCATTCCTCCTGAAAATGAAAAATTATCCGGGATATGTCCAGTAATGGAGTTACATACCTGCTTTAGAATCTCAAGTGCAGATTTGTTTTTTATCAACTTTTTTTCGATGGTTTGAAAAAAATCAGATAAATCTCCGGTAATTTTCAGGGCATCTGAAAATGCCAGGACCGCAACGGGATTGATACCGATAATGGATCGTACCGCTCTTTTTGGTATACCTTCAATCGATTCAAGGAGAAATCCCTGGCTTTCTGCCATTGTTGCATATATTGTTGCCGGATCTGCCAGTGGCATGGGTATTTCCATAGTTATGGGAATGTAAGCAGGGCCTTGAATTGTGTCTGCAATTTTCTTATACTGTTCAAATGAGGTGATTTCTGTGTCATTACACGCCTTCATGGCATTATCCATTCCACCGGCATCACCCTCTGAAATAGTTGGCCTAACATGGTAATACATGTATATTATTGTATATATTTATACATTGTTGTATTTATGAAATCATTAATATTTTTTTACAAAAGAAAAATAACTTAAATAAACTGAAAATAATTCTCTGCGTCTCTTGTAATTAGATGTGGTAAATAAATTAATTTTATTTTTTTATTTATTAAAACTGGGGTAAATATATATATTACTTTATTCAATTGGAATATGTTCTGCCCTAAAGTGGGGCAGCAGACATGTGAAGACCAATCCTGGCAACCATGAGAATGAATAACAATAATAGTAAGTAAACATCCTGAAATCCCGGCGGGTTTGTCTGCCGGTTGATATCTCAAGAGGAACACCCGTGGAAAGTAAAAAAATTGCATTCTTCTGTTGGGAGTCGATGTACTCCGAACGGGTTGGCGGACTGGCAAACGCCGCTACCTATCTGGCCCAGGAACTTGCACGTTATAATGAAGTTCATTTCTTTACCCGTGGTGATGGTGATTTTTCCTTTAACGGCGTCCAGTATCATGGTGTCCGCCCGGAAGGGGGAAATATCATTGAATATTGTAAAAATATGTGCCATGGGATGGTAAGCAGGTTCAAAGAGTTTGATCAGGAGCCATTTGATATTCTTCACTTCCATGACTGGCACGTAACCGAAGCTTTACACCTTCTACAGGACAGAAATACCGTATTTACATATCATTCAACAGAATATGGAAGAAATGGAAATCAACATGGATCCTGGTGGGAATACCATGAAATTTGTGGTAAGGAATGGTATGCCGGCCTAATCGCACGCCAGGTTACAACTGTCAGCAATGTTCTGAGGAATGAAGTTATGGATCTGTACAAGGTTCCTGACTGGAAAATCCGTGTTTTTCCTAATGGTGTTATCCCTGAACAGTTTGATGTTGATCTCGACCAGGGAGCGATTAAATCCGACCTTGGAATCCACCCGTATGCACCAACTATCCTGTATATCGGAAGAATGGCAGTTCAAAAAGGTCCTGACCTGTTAATTGATGCTTTACCTCGTGTAAAGGATGAGTTCTGGGGAATGCAGGTAATTATGGCCGGTGACGGGGGCATGCGACACTGGCTCGAGGAACAGGCGAACAGTCGTGGGCTTCCGGTTCGCTTCCCTGGATACATAAGTGATTCAGAATATGTGCGGTTTTTAAAAGCAGCAGATCTGGTCGTCATTCCCAGTCGAAATGAACCATTTGGGATAGTACTTCCGGAAGCCTGGAGTGCAGGAAAACCCGTTGTTGCATGTGACGTTGGGGGTCTTCATGAAAACATTGACTCATATCATGACGGGATAAAAGTTCCAGTTAATTCAGACCAGATCGCTGAAGGCATCTGCCAGGTTCTCAGTGATACAGACAGATCATTGAAATTTGGAAGAGCGGGAAGGTCTAAAGTATACCGGAAGTTTAAATGGGAAGGTATTGCACACAAGCTGAACGATATGTACAACTCTGCCTGTTGTTGATCTCATTCTCTGGAATTATTCTTTTTTTATAGTTGATATTTTTCCCTGGCAGGGCATATCTGTTTACATGAATAATGGACCGGAAGACAATGGTCGTGAACTGATTTCTGTCCATAACCCAGCTGACGGTCAAATTGTCGGTACAATTTCAGCAGGAACCAGGGCTGATGCGAATAATGCAATAACACTAGCCCGCGAAGCATTTCCATCCTGGTCACAGACTGATCCTCTGATCCGGGCAAAAATTCTTTTTGCATCTGCTGAGAGGGTCAGGACTCATAAAAAGGAATTAGCTTTTCTTTTGACCCGTGAACAGGGAAAACCACTCCATGAATCCACAAATGAGATTGCGGGATTTGCCCGTGTGCTTGAATATTATGGATCTATTTCAGGCACATTACGGGGAGACTATGGTAAAAGTGCTTCATATGGGCATATGATAGTATCACGACAACCTCTTGGGGTTTGTGCAGCCATAATTCCCTGGAACATGCCGGTGCTCATTATGGCATGGAAGATAGGGCCGGTGCTTGCATCAGGAAATACCATGGTAATAAAGCCCTCGCAGACTGCTCCACTCACCTGTAGTAAACTGGCCAGCCATTTATACGCATCAGGTCTTCCGGAAGATGTCCTAAAAATAGTAACCGGTACTGGAGAGATTATCGGCGAATCTCTCGCGGGACATCCTGATGTCCGATCTCTATCGTTTACCGGATCAGTCAGAACTGGCGTTAATGTTGCGAGAATTGCAGCACCTACATTTAAAAAAATGATTCTTGAACTGGGAGGGAGTGATGCGATGATTGTCTGTCATGATGCTGATATGGACACTGCAGCTAAAGGTGCTGTATCCGGAAGATTTTTTAACTGTGGACAGACTTGCACTGCAGTTAAGCGTGTATTTGTTGATGAACAAATAGAAGAATCATTTACCCGGAGAGTTCAGGAACTTGCATCTAAACTTGTTGTTGGAAACGGGCTTGAACCTAGAACCACTCTTGGTCCGGTTCACACCTCGTCCCAACGTCTTTTTGTGCATGATATCGTGAGAAAAACTCTGGATGCCGGTATGGCAAAGCTCATGTCCGGAGGAGAGATGCCCAGTGATCCGAACATGCAGGAGGGAAATTTTTATGAGCCAACAATCCTTTCGGCGGTGGATCCGGATGCACCGGTGATGAAAGACGAAGTATTTGGTCCGGTTCTTCCGATTACATCCTATGAGAATTTTGATGATGCAATTGACTTCGCTAATTCAACCCGGTTTGGACTTGGAGCATCTGTCTGGACCCATGATGCGAGAATTATCTCCCGAGCAGCTGGTGAATTAGATGCAGGTATCGTATGGGTAAACCAACATCTGAGGATTCCTCCAGAAGTTCCGTTTGGTGGCATGAAATCCTCTGGATCAGGTCGGGAAAACGGACGGTATGCTCTTGAACAGTACCTCGAAGAAAAAACCATTCTCATCAATCCATGACACCACAAAAGAGCGTGAAGGTAGGAGTCCATGTTTCAATTGCCGGTTCTATTTGTAATGCCTTTTCCCGGGCAAAAGAGCTTAATTGTGACTGTTTTCAGATCTTTACAAAGAATCCGAGAGGATGGCAGGCAAAACCACTTACAGATGAGGATTCAAGGATTTTTGTCAAAGAACTGGAGTCATTTGGGTCAGATCATGTTTTTGCTCATGTATCATACCTTCCCAATCTTGCCGGTGATAAACCGGACATGTACCAAAAATCAGTACAGGGTTTCTGTATTGAACTGATACGGTGTGAACAATTGAGGATCCCGTTCCTGGTTACTCACCTGGGACATGCAGCAGATGATCTGTTAAAAGGAAGAAAACGGGTTGCACAAGCCCTTAACCTTGCCTTGAATAAAATTTCCGGCAATTGCATGATTCTTCTTGAAAATACTGCGGGAGAAAAGCATTCCGTAGGCAGTACCTTTGATGATATTGCAGATGTAATCGGTCAATGCCAGGAACCATCCCGTATTGGTGTGTGTTTTGATACCTGTCATGGATTTGCTGCAGGATATGATCTCCGGGATGATCATTCTGTCGGAGTCGTAGCTGATATGATTGAAGATACTATTGGAATTTCACACATCAGACTTATTCATCTGAATGATACAAAAGGCGACCTTGGGAGTGGTCTTGATCGGCATGAACACATTGGTCTTGGTATTCTGGGCAAAGAAGGAATCCGGGCTGTTCTTCATGAGCCTGGTTTTTCAGGGATACCTCTGATTTGTGAAACACCTGTGGATGATCGGCGCGGAGACCGTGAAAACATCTATCAGGTAAGACAACTTGCAAAGTCTTAAAACGGATAAAATCAGTGAATTCGCAGAGATTTTACTAAAAATATTCAAATAATTTGATAAATTCATTACATCTTTTCTTTACCTTTTCAGCATTTTTTCATGGCTATGATATTCAAATAATTCCAATTATGGTGTATTTATCGAGAACCTTATAGGGTGCTTTGCATATACGTAACTGGTAAGATTCTGTGTAGATTTAGTCTGACAGAGATTAAAAGGGGATAGGTGTTTGAGATGACTAGTTATTTATTTTGCAGAAAAGGACTGTTCATCCTGGTATTGGTAATATCTCTAAGTGTTTTCGGAGCAGCACAGCCGATAACTGCTCCGGCGGTGATAACTTCACCAGGAACGTATGAGCTGACCGCTGATGCCAGAAGCATAACTGATGTCTATGGAATAAAAATCGAGTGTTCTGATGTAATTCTGGATGGGCAGAGTCATTTTCTTGGTGGAGATAACAGGGACAAATCTGTCGGGGTGTTCGTCAATAAATATGGGGGCTCCATAACTAACGTAACCGTTAAAAACCTGAAACTTGAGGATTGGGACACTGCAATCAGTTATAAGTATGTCAAGGGTCAGGAAGGAGATGTAAACGAGATAGAGAATCTTGATATTATTGATTCTCTGACTGGAATTCACATAGAATATTCTGATGTGGTAACAGTCAATGATAACATGATCCGTGACTGTTCGACCGGAATTAACATTGAGCAGAATTCTAACAAGGTTACTCTGACCGAGAATATTCTTAAGGATAATGGAGCCGGAGTCCATATTTTAAACACGGTTGATGTCACTCTTAAGGACAACAACATAAACAGTTGTTCTGTATTTGGAGTTCAGGTGACTGACTCAGCCGGATTTACTCTTATAAAAAATAGCATCAGTGACAACAAGTATGCTGCATTAAAGGTGGAAAATTCAAAGGACTCAATAATCACCGATAATAACTTTTCTAAAACAGAAACTGGTCCGGTTGTGGTCATTGGCAATGGTGTTACCGGGGCAGAAATTTATAACAATTATTTTGCTTCACGAGAAAACATTTCAGTTGATGAAATAAGCAGTAATATTGCCTGGAATACATCCCTTGAAGTCGGAGTGAACATCCTCGGAGGTCCATACAAGGGTGGAAATTACTGGGGGTCGGCACCTGGACTGAACGGGTATTCTGATGATGTAAAAGATGAGGATGGTTTTGGCATTGGAGATGTTCCTTACGAAATAAATACCTATAATATCGATCATCTCCCCCTGACTAATACCGATAAAAATTATCCTGCTCCTACTCCGGAGCCAACAGAAGCGGTTTTTGCTGAAACCATAAATGAAACAGTATCTGATGAGAGTATTACATCTGGAAATGAGACCGTAATTTCCGAAGAAATCTCTGTTCCGGCTGCAATGGAATCTGTGGAAGAGAATGTCAACACCACAGAATCTGCTGACAACAGTACTGATGAGCTATCAATGCTACCTGCACCGGTTCAGAATGAATATGTTGGAGAAGAATCGGCTTTTTCCGCACTCGGTTCAGAAGTTATCCATGTAAAAGAAGAGACGGAGACGAATTCTTCAATACCAGCGGATACAAATTCGACCAAATATGAGCCTGTGAAAAACGGTTACCTGCTTTTTACCGGACTTACTCCTGGAAACCAGGTAACTCTCGTTACCAGTACCGGAGCAGAGATTAACCTTGACAAAGTTATGACTTCTACCCTTTCAGTTCCGGTTCCTGTTGGTATGGCACTGTATTCTTCATGGAGGGTTTTACAAGATGGTCAGGTACTGGCAGATGGAACTATTATCCGGTATCCGGCCGCAGACGAGACCGTTCTAATAAATATCATGGAAATACAAAGCAATGAAGTATCAAATCTCACAAAAGTCATCACCAATGAAAGTCAGGCAACGATTCTCCAATTATCTGATCTTCAGCCTGCAGATGCTGGTGAAGATGAAATTATCCTTTCTGATTCAGTGAATACCACCCCAACTCCAGTTGTACCGCCAAAACTGACATATGTCCCACAAGGTGCCGGAGCAGAAAACAGTAATGCGATGGAGTCTATTGTAATGATGAATTCCGTAGATGGTGGTCTGGTGCCCGGTTATGTAATTACCGCATATGCAGGACAAGGTGGAGAAATTTTCCCTGAGGGTGAGGTAAATGTAATGGCAGGAGGGAATGTAACCTTTATTATAACGCCGTTTGACGGAAAAAAGATTGAATATCTTCTGGTCAACGGTTCACCTGTAGATGTCATTTCCGAGTACCTGTTTACAAATGTAACACAGAATCATACCATAATAGCAGGTTTTAATTGAATACCCTTTTTTTTTATAAGGATCAGCTTAGGTGTTATCGTAGGATTGTTGACTGAAAACTATATTTACCCCCAAAATGACACATCCTTCCGGTTACACCTTTATCAGTTATCAGCACCTTATTATAATTATGAGCGCCGTCTCCTGGTATCGGTACCTGATGGTGTTCATCCTTGTTTTTTCCGGATTTATTCTAATCCAGGGATGCATTGCGGATACGCAAGGTTCCGCTGATACATCTCTGATATCTCCTCCGGTTACTCCACCAGTTCAACTGGAAGAGGAGACCGTGAAAGCCACCATTGCTCCTATTCACACAAAGGAACCGGAAGTAAAACCACCGGTTGACAATCCTCTAAAACCCGGTCAGACTCCTACCGGACAGGTTCCCACCCTGGTATCTTCTCCCCGGCCCACAGGAACTCCCCGGATTACTCCGACCCCAACTGTTACCCTGACATCGATAGTAACCGGAAATAATGAATCGGCTGAGACATATTTCCAATGGGGCAGGGCTTATGCGGATGTTGGAAATTGTGAGGCAGCTCTTATTGAATTTGAAAAGGCAATTGCCCGGGAACCATATTATGCGGATGCATGGTATCACCGTGCACTATGTTACGAAAAACAGGGCATGTTTGATGATGCATATGATTCATACCGGTTTTTGTTAACGATAGATCCCGGGTATTTTTCGTCGGCAAATAATATCAGCCGGTCTAACCTGACCACAAATATTACTCCTGGAATGATGTATCCTCCTAATGGTGAGTTGCCGGTAACGGCAAATCCTTTGTTCTGGATCCTTGTTGGGACAGGAGTTGGTGGTCTCCTTATCAGTGGTCTTGTTATTTATCATATACGCAACATGAGAAAAGACCTTCCTGAACAGGTTATGATGATTAAAAGGACCTCATCTGGTCCGGTGTCGGACGAAGAGCTATGTGCCATTGCAGACCAGGTCATGAAAGTATACCATGGTGATCGCAATATCCTGATACAAGTATTAAAACTGGCAATGGAAATTGCCCGGGAAGGCAGAGAAGGAAAGCCTGTAGGAACCGCTTTTATCCTGGGAGACAGTGATGCAGTGCTTGAACGTTCCAGGCAGCTTATATTAAACCCTTTTGCCGGACATCTCCCTGAGGAACGTCTGATATCCAATTCTGATATGAGGGAAAATGTCAAGGAACTCTCGCTTCTTGATGGTGCCTTTGTTATCCGTGAGAATGGAACCGTTGAAGCAGCAGGCAGGTATATCTCAATAGATACCAGTAACGTGAAATTATCCAAGGGTTTTGGAACCCGTCATGTATCGGTAGCAGCTATAACCCAGGAAACGAAGGCGATAGGCATCGTCGTTTCTGAAAGTGGAGGCGTGATCCGAATAATGTCTAAAGGCCGGATAATTTTTGAGACCTGTTAAAAAAGTTTAAAAAGAGATTTCCGGCCTTTTGTCAATTTCTTCTTCAAATTCAAGGTAATCTAATTTTTTAAGACCGACTAATCCTGCGATGATATTTGATGGAATGGTATCGACCATGGTATTAAACTGTTCAGCGACATTGTTGCAGGTATACCGCTGTCTTGCAATCTCATCTTCAACATTTTTCACTCCGTTCATCAGGTCGGATACTGTGGTCTGGGTCTTCAGATCAGGATAGTTTTCCATGACCGCGAATAACCTTCCAAGAATCGACCGCGATTCTGCTTCCATGCTGGCAATATCCCCGGCTCCGGCTGAACCAACGGATGCCCTCATAGCAGTAATCCTTTCAAACGTCTCCTTTTCAAAAGCAGCATAACTTTTCACGGCGCCCAGGAGCTGGTCAATCATGTCAAGGCGTTTTTTGAGTGCTACCTTTATCTGGCCAAGTGTTGCCTCATACGAATTTTTCAGGGCAAAAAACCGGTTATACAATGAGACGGCCCATCCGATCAGACCGATTAATACCAGGACTATTACCCCGGTGATTATCCATTCAATCATATATAATCCTACAATTTATGGATGTCTGAAAAGAAGATTATTCCTCTCCTCCCTTCTGTCCGGTTCTTGTGGAAGCATACCTGATTGCTTATCGCAAATGAAATCCAAAACTGCTATAGAACTATAAGTTCATCCTTCTTTACCACCATCATTACCAGTTCCGTAAAGCCTTGAGATCAGGAATATCATGGATTTTCTACCGGTAGCAACCAGTATTTTCACCCTCTTTATCCTCATAGGTATTGGATTTATTGCATTTCGTCTTGGTTACATTTCCCGGAGCGGTGCCTCAGGTCTTTCATCACTCCTGGTTAACGTATCAATTCCCTGCCTAATTGTTGAGAGTATGCAGGTCCCCTTAACCTCCGACCTTATGCAATCGATGAAACTACTTGTATTAATAGAGATAGTGGTGTATGCGGTCTCATTTGCTATGGCAGTTGTCATTCCGTTATTTCTGTATGGTTCACAGTTTGAGACCGGGGTTCTGCGGTTCATGCTAATTTTTTCCAACCTTGGTTTCATGGGATACCCGGTGGCATATGCCATGTTCGGGACAGAATCTGTGTTTTATGTTACGCTCATTAACCTACCCTTCGGTTTTATGGTTTTTACAATAGGAGTATTCCTTCTCCGCCCGGATCTTGCACGTAATCCTGACCTGAAAAGGATTATTACACCGGGACTTATTGCTTCATGTATCGGGCTTGTGCTCCTAGGAACTGGTCTTACCATCCCGTCTCCGGTAAATGAGTCTATCTCCCTTCTGGGATCTATAACTACCCCTCTTGCCATGATTGTTATTGGAACATTTCTCGCTCCCCTGCCTTTTTTTAGTATGATCTCTGATTTCCGGGTGTGGGTCATTTCAGTAGTCAGGTTACTTGTTATCCCCTTTCTTGTGTTATTCATAATTAGATCATTTACATCAGATCCCCTGCTTCTTGGCATTCCGGTACTGCTCGCTGCAATGCCGGTTGCTGCCAACACGGTGCTGCTATCCGAAGAGTATGGAGTCAATGCAGAACTTGCTTCTAAAGGAGTCTTTATATCAACTCTTTTATCTCTGGGAACCATTCCTGTCATCGGGACTTTTTTGCTCTTGTAAACTCCCGGCACTTAGGTTAAAATAGCTGTGGCTCACATCAAACCTTGAGAATAAATTATGGCTAGTACAGTCTACCTATGCAGAATGAGGGTGAAAAATCCTGATGAAAATAATCGTGTAAAAATATCGAAACTATGTAATGCTGTCGGCCTTCCCGGGATTATCAAAGAAGGAGATCTAACTGCTATAAAACTTCACTTTGGTGAATTGGGTTGTGATACATTTATAAAGCCTGTGTATGTCAGGCAGGTTGTTGACCATGTAAGAAATCTCAAAGGAAAGCCATTTCTTACTGACACTAATACCATGTATATCGGCTCCCGGCATAATGCGGCAGATCACCTGATAAATGCCATCAGGCATGGATTTGCATATGCTGTGGTTGATGCTCCAGTTATTATTGCAGATGGTCTTTCCGGGAACAATTATGGAGAGGTAAAGATCAAGGGAAATCATTTTCATTCGGTGAAAATTGCCCGGGATATCATGGATGCACAAGCGATGGTTGTTCTCACTCATGTAAAAGGACATGCCCTTTCAGGATTTGGGGGGGCGATAAAAAATCTTGCTATGGGTTGTGCTCCTCCTCTTGGGAAACGTGATCAGCACCAGGGGATGCAGGCAGAAGTGAATGAATCTGACTGTATTGGATGCGAATCGTGTGTTAGCCAGTGTCCTTTTGGAGCTATCACAATGAAAGGGGAAAAGGCGTATGTTGATAAGTCCATTTGTTACGGGTGTTCAGCCTGTCTTCAATTCTGTCCTGAACATGCTATATCATTTATCTGGAACCGTGATGTCCCCCTGTTCCTGGAACGTATGGCAGAATATGCTCTGGGAGCAGTATTAGGACACCCGGGTAAAGTTATATACATAAGTTTTCTGATGGATATCACACCGGATTGTGACTGTGTCCCATGGAGTGACTCTCCAATTGTTCCGGATATAGGATTTTTAGCCTCTCCTGATCCGGTTGCCATCGATACTGCAGCACTTGATCTCATTAATGCACAAGAGGGATTGTCATGCTCCTCACTTCACTGCAATCACCATCCGGGAGAAAACAAATTCGGAGGGGTCTGGGATAAAGTGAATGGGCGGTATATTGTTGAATATGGGCAGTTTATAGGCCTCGGATCAATGGAATACACGCTTGTTGAAATATAATTACAGGGGGGAGAGGAAAGGGTATATTACATTTTGTAAATACAACTGTACATGCACATACAGAAATCGCAAAAAATTGCACAGCGTGTTCAGTACTGCATGAAAGGAGCAGTTATAATCATTCATCTGGTAATTCCCGTGATATTACTGGTTTTGTTTCTTTCATTGTACCATGGTAAGTGGATGAGTTGATTATGCCATGTCGGCAGCCTCTCCCATTTCAGTTATTTTTTCCAATCCTTTTTTGAGATTTCATCCGCTTTCAACGGAAACTCTCTCACGGTATCATTCTTTTATGGATGCAATTTTGTAGTGTGTAGTAAAAAAACGAAAAACCATTATGGCTGAGTATAAATATTACAAGAAACAGTATTCTGTCCCGAATATGGACCAGATGACAACAGATAAATGACGTGGAGATAGACTACAAAGATGTATTATGGGGATCCCTGAAATTGATCAGATAAAAAAGACTGAGGAGAAGGCAGTTCTTCTGATCGAAGCCACTCGTCAACGGATGAGACTAGCAATTGACGAGGCTAAACGGGAAGGAGAAGAAAGACTAAGTATACGCCTTTCTGATGCTGAAAAACGTCTGCGTGAAGAGAGGGAAAGACATGAGGAACTTCTCAATCAGGAGACAAAAAAACTCTTGGATCAGGCAGAAATTGAAGCAATGCAAATTCGTCAGACTGGAAATAATAATAAAGAAGCTGCTGTAATGCGACTTGTCAGTATGATTACCGGGGAAAATCATGTTTTATCCCGCCCGGATGAGTAACGTTTTTATTGGTATTCATCAGCGGTGGCTTGGTGAATTAACAACCGCTCTTCATCAGCATGGAGAACTGGAAGTCATGGATCTTCGCACAGTATCCAGAAAGGAGATCTCATTTCCTCCCCCTGGGGTTGCCAGGGAGAAAATCGACTCTATCATTAATCTCCAGTTTAAAATTGACCGGGTACTTGAAATTCTTCAAATATATAAACCTGATGAACCCGGTCTCCTATCTTCAATTATAAAACCGGAGGAGAGAGAGTACATCCCCGCTTACAGGGGTTCTCATGATGATCTGCTCTCTGAAGCAGAAAAGAAGATTCAGGAATCAGAAATAATTTTGGACACCTATGAAGAATTAAAGATGGTTCGTGATCTCTCCAGGACCTGTGAGGGTCATATATTAGATCTTGAACGCCTGAAAGAAATAAAAATTGATTTGGCCTTTCTGAATCCGGCTCCTTTTACCTTCTGCATTGCTGGATATGTGCCGGTAAAATTCGCCAAACTCCTTGAAGAATGGTCTGTTGATAATCAGAATGATGAAATTTTAATCTTTTCTGAAAACAGGAATGATGAAATCCTTGTTTTCTGCATCTCTACCATTGAATATGCAGCCATTTTAACAGAACTCTCTCATATTACCTGGTTTACCCGGATTGTGTTTCCTGATACCTTCTTCGGGACCGCTGAAGAGATACTTGAAAAACAGCAGGGTTATTTCAAAGAATTTTTAGCAAAAGAAGATGAATTAACAAAAAAACTTCAGGAATTTTCATTATCATATTGTACTACCCTGCAGGCTCTTCGTGAAGAACTATCATTCAGGCGTGAAAGGTTTGATATCAGCCGGAAATTTGGCTCCAGCCGCAATGCTGTGTATATGAGAGGTTATGTCCGGCAAAAAGATGAGAAAACCCTCAAAGCACTACTCCGTTCAATTACTCAGGATGAATGTTTTATCCAGACAGAACCTGCTGATCCACAGGACAATGTTCCAGTCAGGTATGACAATCCTTCATGGCTAAAACCCTTTGAACTTCTGACAACTACTTTCTCCCGTCCCAGATACAATGAAATCGACCCGACTCCTTTCTTTGCACCAGCATACCTGCTATTTTTTGGTCTCATGCTTGGTGATGCCGGATATGGGATTATTATTGCTTTGGCAGGATGGCTTTTATACAGGGGACCTGGTAAAAATGATCCATCCTTCCGTGATATGAGTTATATTCTGCTGTGTTCAGGAATTGCAGATATAATTCTCGGCACATTGCAGGGAGGCTGGTTTGGTGACATGCTGCCCAGGTTTTTTAACATTCAGCCACCATTTGTCCTGATTGAACCACTCAACTCTCCCATACTGCTCTTTCAGGTAGCCCTTATCATCGGTACTGTCCACATTAATCTTGGTATTATTCTGGGTTTAATTGAAAACATACGTGCCAGGATGTTCAAAATGGCATTCCAGGAACAAGGCATCTGGTTTATTCTTCAACCGGCAGCAGCAGTACTACTTGTGCAGTTTTTCGGATGGATGGCCCTTCCATCTCATGTTACCACCATGGCAACAGCTGGTGCAATAATCGGAGTTGCCGTTTTATTTATTTCCAAAGGACCAATGGGTTTTTTCAGCCTTACCGGGTTTCTGGGCGACTGGCTCTCATATGTCAGGATCCTGGCTCTAGCTCTTGCCACCGGAGGTATAGCAATGACAATTAACATATTATCTGAAATGATAGCATCAGTTCATCCTTTTATGATCATTCCTGCGATTATCTTTTGTATAGCCGGTCAGCTCTTTAATCTTGCAATCCAGACCTTGGGTAGTGTAATACATGCCCTTCGTCTGCATTACATTGAATTTTTTGGCAGGTTTTATTCCGGAGGAGGGAGAGAATTTGTTCCGTTCCGTGAAAACCGTGTGTATACACATGCGAATTGGGAGGAGATGTTATGACAATCGGGACCGGAGCAGTCCTGATGGCAATTGGTGCAGGAATTGCCGTCGGGGGCGCTGCAATTGGTTCAGGAATTGGTGTTGGTATAGTCGGATCTGCAGCATCTGGTGTGATATCCGAACGATCTGAAAAGTTTGGTATGGCGCTTGTATTCACTGCCATTCCCCAGACACAGGCGATATATGGACTTCTTATCGCCATCCTAATTCTCCAGGCTGGTGGTTTTTTGGGTGGTACTGCAGGAGACATTCCGACTCCTGTTGGTATCGTTGCCATCGGTGCAGGTCTTGCAGTTGGCCTTGCCGGCTTTTCTGCCATTGGTCAGGGGATTGCAGCAGCTTCCGGAGTAGCAAACACCGCTGAAAAGCCTGAAATGTTTGGAAAAGGTGTGGTATTTTCAGCAGTATGTGAAACTCAGGCAATCTACGGTCTTTTGATTGCAGTTCTGATGCTGGCCCTGACGGGGATCTTGTCTTCAGACTTTTCTGTTGAAATGCCGGTTGCAATTGGTCTGGTTGGTGCAGGTCTTGCAGTTGGCCTTGCCGGTTTTTCTGCTATAGGGCAGGGTATTACCTGTTCAAGTGGTATTGCTGCAACTGCACGAAACCCGGGAGCAATAGGCAGAAGCCTGGTATTTGCTGCTATGTCAGAGACATTTGCGATATTTGGATTACTGGTTGCGATCCTGATCCTGTTTGGACTCGGGCTTTTTAGTGGATAATGACATTGGCATATTATGACAGTTGATGCAATAATCAGCCGGATTGAAAAGGAGGTCGAAGAAGAAATTCAGGCCATAAGAAACGAAGAATATTGTGAAATAACGAATATTCGCAACCTTGCTGAACAAAAAGCAGAAGACGCATACAATCACCGGATATCTGAAGGATGGCGTGAAATCCGTCAGTTAGTCGCAAGTGGTGAGTCAAGGACCAGGATTGATGCACAACGCAAAGTTAGAGAAGCCAGGGAAGAGTTAATTTCCGACTGTTTTGAAGAGACCAGGAACCAACTCAGGACCATCCGCAGGAGTGATAAATACCCGGTCCTTCTTAAAAATCTCCTGTCTGATTGTATTGAAAGTCTTGGGAATACGGAAATTGTGCTGTTCGTTCACTCTGATGATCGGAAGATTGCTCTGGATATCATCAATTCCCTTAATAAAGAGGGATATTCTTTATCTCTCTCTCCTGATCCGGTTTTGACAGATGGGGGAGTAATCTGCGAACGTGTTTCTGATAAAGTAATAATCGATAATACCGTTGAAGCACGGTTTAGCCGGATGCAGCGTGACATGGTTATTACGGCTTCTTCTATCCTGTTTCACAGCGGTGATCCTTGATGACCAACGGGTATTTCTCGCCTCTCTTTGATGCAGGACTGCCATTCCTTACACCAATGGAGTCAGGAGTTGTAGTCCTTATTATTGCGATATTATTTATTGCACTATTAAGTACTGCGGGATATTTTCCAGTATTACTCGCTATAACCTCTTATACTCCTGTTGTTGCCAGAATTAAAGCTAAGGGAGTTCCTTTCATTGAATATGACCGGCTCATGGAACTTTTGCAGAGTGGATCACTTCCTGACTGTATCAGCAGGCTTAAGAATGCAGGATATTTACGGGATATAAACCCGGATGGCTCTTCTGAGGAGGTTGAAGAAGAGATACTTACTTCCTGGTATAAAGAAACAGCCCTTCTCCGTTCTGAATCACCAAGGGATGCATGGATTTTTTTTGATGCGTACCATATTTTTCAGGATATCGCGAGGGTAAAACGAATAATCAGGCTTGTGAAAAATCATCGGGTAAGGGAGATTGCAGAAAATCCCGTACTCTGGCCGGATGGCTTTACATCTGATCTTGCCATGAAAGTTGCTAATGCAGAGACTGTAAACGAGTGTGCAAGGTTTTTACAGGAAACCCGGTATGGAACACCGCTTATGGATGCCCTTGTTGAATATGAGAAGGAGGGATCTTTTTTTTACCTGGACTATGCTCTTGACTGCCTGGCGTATGATGAGCTATATCGACAGGCCTCAAAGGTAATGACCTACCTTGCTTCGCCATACCGGGAATTTTTTGCAGTCCTGGCAGATATTGAAAATGTCAGGACACTATTACGGGCCAAGCATACCGGACGGGATCCGGATGCTGTTCCGCTCTGTCTGTTGCCTGGAGGATCTGAAATCCCTTCATGGAGACTGGTCCAGTTAAATGAAATGATGAGCGTTCCCGATATTATCAGGCAACTATCAGGTACAAAGTTTGAGTCTGTACTTACCCCGGTTGTCAGGGCATATCCGTCAGCGGATAGTATGTTCGAATTTGATATTGCTCTGGATAGGTTGGAGTTTTCATTAGTGTCCAAGTTATCCCTGGATTATTATCATTCCGGAGGTCCACTCCTCTGGTACCTGGTTTCCAAAGAATTTGAACTGCGAAACATCAGGATCATTGTATCAGGACTTTCTGATGGCCTTTCATCAGATGTTATCACACGTATGCTGGTTTTCCAGGGAGGGGATACATGAAAATTGTTCTTTTGGGATCTTCACGGATGGTCATTGGATTTCTTCTGGGTGGTCTTCACAAAGGCTATGTCTGTGAAAACCTGGAAGAAGCCAAAAAGGTATTTGATGAATGCCTGGCCCAGCCGGATACTGGTATTATCCTGGTAAGTCAGAGTGTTGCAGATATGATACCTGAAAAGGTAAAGGCAGCACGAACATCCGCCCGGATGGTTCCTGTTGTTTCTGTGATACCTGATGAAATTATACGCAGTTCAGGGAAAATGAATCAGTTATGTTCTTGAGATTTGAGGGATTGGGTGCAGGAATGAAAGGAGAAGGAAATGGTTATTGATGAGAAGAGGGATGTGATGGATACAGAAATCAGAAATGGTACCATAATCAGGGTAACCGGGCCGGTTGTTGAAGCAGATAATATGTCCGGATGCCGTATGTATGAGTCGGTTAAAGTGGGAAATGCTGGTCTTATTGGCGAAATTATCATCCTTGAAGGAGACCGGGCAACAATCCAGGTATACGAAGAAACAACCGGCCTTGTCCCCGGGGAGCCGGTTGTAAGAACCTATCTTCCCCTTTCGGTAGAACTGGGTCCGGGTCTTATCGGGACGATGTATGACGGAATTCAGCGCCCTCTTGAAGAGATCCTTAAACAAAGTGGTGATATGATCGAAAGGGGTTCCTCTGCACCCGCTTTAAACCGGACAAAAAAATACAAATTCCGCCCTCTCGTAAAACCTGGCGAAAAGGTCGGACCTGGTGACCGCCTTGGTTGTGTCCGCGAACTTGTCGCAATAATTCATTATATTCTGGTCCCTCCGGGAGTGAGTGGAACGGTTGAATCAATAGTCGGAGAGGGTGAATATACCATTACCGATTCAATAGCAGTACTCCTGTCCGGATCAGAAAAAAAATCCCTCACAATGGTACAGCGATGGCCGGTCCGTGAGCCCCGCCCTGTTCAGGAACGTCTTGATCCTATTGAGCCGCTGCTTACCGGACAGAGGATAATTGATACGCTTTTCCCCCTTGCCAGAGGTGGAACAGCTGCAATTCCCGGACCATTTGGTTCAGGAAAAACTGTTGTGCAGCAGCAGCTTGCCAAGTGGGTCAATGCTGACATTATCATTTATATTGGATGTGGAGAGCGGGGAAATGAGATGGCAGATGTCCTGGAAGAGTTTCCAACGCTCAAAGATCCAAGGACCGGGTATACACTCAGCAGTCGTATGGTCCTTATCGCAAATACCAGTAATATGCCTGTTGCAGCCCGTGAAGCCTCGGTTTATACCGGAATTACCATTGCCGAATATTACCGTGACATGGGTTATCATGTCGCCCTGATGGCTGATTCAACTTCGAGGTGGGCTGAGGCGATGAGGGAAATCTCCGGGAGACTTGAAGAGATGCCCGGGGAAGAGGGTTACCCTGCATACCTGAGCTCTAGACTTGCTGATTTTTATGAACGGGCAGGACGGGTATCCCTTATTGGTTCAGGTAGACATGAAGGCTCTATTTCGGTAATTGGTGCTGTTTCTCCGCCAGGAGGGGATTTTTCTGAACCTGTTACTCAGAACACACTCCGTATCGTGAAGGTGTTCTGGGCCCTTGATGCAGACTTGGCATACCAGCGTCATTTCCCTGCAATCAACTGGCTTATGTCATACTCTTTGTATAGCGGGATTGCAGGATCCTGGTGGGAAAACTATGTTGGTCCCGGTTTTATCCAGATCAAACAAGAGATGATGGAGATACTACAACGGGAAAATGAACTTGAGGAGATTATTCGCCTGGTTGGTCCTGAGACACTTCCTGAATCTGACAGGTTGCTTCTGCTCAAAGCTGAAATTATTCGTGAAAGTTACCTGATGCAGTACGCATTTGATGAGTTTGATACCTTTACCGGACCGAAAAAGCAGTATCACATGCTCACGTCAATTTTCTCCTTTTTTAAGCGTGCTGAAACTGCCATAGAGACTGGTGTTACGGTTGCACAGTTACGGGAACACCCGATCGTGGAGAGGTTCGCTAGAATGGGTTCTGCTTCACCTGAAGAGGAGGAATCTCTCTTTGAAGCAATTGATAAGGATATTAAAAGTATTCGTGAGCTGAAGGGGATGGTGTGATGGACATAAGTTCACGTATCTATACCGGTGTATCAAAGGTTGTCGGTCCTCTCATGGTCATTGATGGAGTTGAGGGTATTGGGTACGGTGAGATTGCAGAGATTATGCTACCTGGTGGTGAAACCAGGATCGGCCAGGTATTAGAAACTACTACAACCCGTGCCCTGGTCCAGGTGTTCAGAGGAACCCGTGACCTTGACACTGAACTGACAAAAGTGAGATTTAGGGGAGAACCCATGAAGATCTCTCTCTCTTCTGACATGCTGGGGAGAACTTTTGATGGGAGTGCCCAGCCTGTTGATGGGGGAGGTCTGGTAATTCCGGAATCAATCAGGGACATATATGGTTCTCCTATAAACCCTGCCGCCCGGGAGCACCCCCGAAATTCTATCCAGACCGGAATATCGTCAATTGATGGGATGAACACGCTGGTCAGGGGACAAAAACTTCCCATCTTCTCGGGGGCAGGACTCCCGCACAATCTGCTCGCGTCACAGATTGCACGTCAGGCCAAAGTCACCGGGCAGAAAGAGAAGTTTGCCGTAGTCTTTGCTGCGATGGGTATCACGTACGAAGAATCTGCTTTTTTCATCAGGGAATTTGAAGAGAGCGGGGCTCTTGAACGCACGGTTTTATTTTTAAATCTTGCAGACGATCCGGCAATTGAGCGGATAATCACTCCACGACTGGCTCTCACTACAGCAGAGTACCTGGCGTTTGATAAAGGGATGCATGTTCTCGTGATTCTCACTGATCTTACCAATTATTGTGAGTCACTTCGCGAAATTGCGGCAGCCCGGGAAGAAGTCCCTGGCAGGAGGGGATATCCAGGGTACATTTACACCGATCTTGCATCATTATATGAACGGGCGGGGCGTATCAGGGGTCGTGAAGGTTCCATTACCCAGATTCCCATCCTAACCATGCCTGATGACGATATTACCCACCCGGTACCTGACCTGACTGGATATATCACTGAAGGTCAGATTGTTCTTTCCCGTGAACTGCATCGGAAAGGAATCTATCCGCCCGTAGATATTCTGCCCTGTCTGTCCCGTCTCATGCAGGGGGGTATCGGACAGGGACGTACCCGGGCAGACCATGCAGAAGTGAAAAATCAGCTTTATTCTGCATATGCACGGGGTGTCAGGCTTAAATCCCTTGTTGCTGTTATGGGAGAAGAGGGTCTGACTCCATTAGATACGATGTATCTCCGGTTTTGTGATCGTTATGAAACAGATTTCATCAACCAGGCTTCATATGAAGACCGATCCTTTGAGGATACCTTTAGTATTGCATGGGATCTGCTCTCACTTCTCCCCCGATCTGAGTTGAAACGGATAAGCCAGGAGTATATTGACTTATATTATCATGGTGAAGAGGGAGGGGTATGCAAAGGGCCGTAATCAGTGGTGTAAGGCCAACACGACTGGAACTTATCAGGCTTTCCAGAAGATTGCTTATCGCTCGGAAGGGAAGGGACATATTGCAGGAAAAACTGGATGCTCTTGTAATCGAAACTACCCGGATTACTGCTGAACTGGAGGGGATGGAAGATAGTATCAGGGAACAGATGGTGACTGCCAACAAAGTGTTGCAGATTGCCGGAGTCCTGACTGGGTGGACTCACCTTGATGAGATTGCTTCCACATGCTGGAAAATTGAGGAGCTGGAGGTAAACAGTGTCCAGATAATGGGTATCAGGGTTCCCGAGATACGTTTTGGCCAGACAGAGGGAAGGGAAAGTCAGCGGACCTCATGGGGATATGGCATGAGAGGTACATCGGGCCAGGTGGATGAAACGGCAATGAGGTTTAAAATGCTGCTTTACCGGATCCTGGAATATGCCTCTCTCCAGGGCAGGTATGACCGAATTATTCTTGAAATGAACCGGACCCGGCGAAGAGTCAATGCCCTGGATCATATGGTCATTCCAAGACTACAGGGTACAATGCGGTATATTGAATTCAGGCTTGAAGAAAGGGAGAGAGAGGATCTCTTTCGGAGAAAACGAATGAAGCAGATCATGGAGAGAAAAAGTATGGAGGATACCATTCCGATTATTTCTGACGCCTGATTACCAGGACAGGACGGGAAGCCAGTCTTGCCAGTTCACTTGAAAAACTCCCATGAAGAATTTCTGCAAAAAATCCTTTTTCTGTTGGAGTTGTACAAACCAGGGACACATCTGCTTCTTCTGCATATTCGTTTATGCGGCTTACCAGGTCACCCTCGAGAATCCTCCACCTGATTTCTGCTTTGGTCGTGATATGGCTGCAATGTTCCTTAAGTTTAGTATCTGCTTCCTTGTATTGGCGTTCAACTTCCCGCTCTGTCTCTCCTCGTGCGATTACATAACCAACAATTATCTCCTGCACATCTGGAATTTGCGCAACTTTTTGGGCTGCATCCCATGATTCGATGGTAAGATCCACTGGGATTAAAATCTTTGAAAATATCATGGGACAGAATTTCTGAAATTTCTCTCCTGATAGTTTCTCGATTATTTGTCCACGCATGATAAGGAGGTTCTTTTTTGATATATGCAGTACCCGGTTTGTCACACTTCCAAGGTGGAGTCCTTTAATGAGTCCCTTCCCTCTGGCACCCATAACTATGATGCTTGATTCGTGTGCCTGTGCTGTTTCTTCGATGGACCTGGCAACATCATCCGACTCAAGAACAAAAGCCTTTGTTTTCAATAAACCAAGTTGCTCAAGAGTCATCCGATCTGATTCAATATGTTCATAAGCTTGAGAATGAAGGTCACTCTTAATAGCTATATGACTGGATGAAGGGATTACATGCACCAGAATAACCTCATCAACTCCTGGAAGTCCTGCAATACAGTCCATCACTCTCCGTGCATAATCGGAAAAATCAGTAGGAAACAAAATACTTCTGAACATGCTCAATAATCTGGAATGATACTTCTGGATTTAAGTAATAATTGTTTTGAACTTTTCATGCGGGATCGGTCCTGATCCGACAGATATGTTTAATTAATTATATACTTTCTCCACCGGAAAGATATTGAAAACAATGAAAAAATTACGGTTTTTTATTAAAACAAATTAAAAGTATATGATATTCGGTTGAAGGAATGTGCGCAAATATTTATATTGAAAGAACCTTTGAGATGTGTAATAAAGGAGGTGAGACCTGATGACTTCAGTTGATTTGAAAAAAATTATGGAAATGAAACAGATTGCCATGAAACGGTGCGAGGAAAGGATTCGCGATGCTGCAAAACAACCACCGTGTCAGAAAAAACTTGATGAAATGGAAAAATTCGGAGTCACCCTGAGTCTCAAAAGGAAGCATGGACTATAACACATCTAAATATTAAAAATCCTTTTTTTTTATTTTCTTTTCCTAACTTATATATCCGGCCCTTTTTTATAAAAGAATCCTATTTTGATGCAGAGTAATTCATCGTGTCCAATAGCAACTTTCTTAAGACCATAAACCTATTGGACATTACCGAAAGGATATCCGTATGACACAAAGGGGGAGTATATGGAACCTGAAAAGCCACTTTTAGAGATGATTTCAGAAAAAGAGGCTGTTTTAAAGAAACAGTGTGACATCGTTTGTCTTGAAGCGGAAAAAATTATTTCAGATGCAAAAAAAGAGTCACTGCTTATGATTGAAATTGCCGAAAAGGAGGGTAAATCCGCATCAGATGAGTTATATCAGAAAGAGATTGCCATTTTGCATGATGACATTGAACAAATAAGATTGAACGGAGAACGGGATATCGAAGTTATTAGATCTCTGAGTGAAAAAAAAATCTCTCGTGTGGTTGATAAAATTGTTGAGATAATAACCGGGTAACTGCTTATGATTCAAAAGATGAAAAATATCCTGGTAGTAGGTCCAAAAAGCGATTATCAGCGAGTAGTTGACATCTTGTACCAAACCGGGACGATTCATCTGGAAGATGTTACCACCAGTTTTCCTGCATATTCATTTGAGAAAAATGAGGAGACTTTTCATACTGACGAAATAAGTAACCTTCTGCTAAAAATTGGCGGAATAATTCAGATCCTGCCTGATGAGAAATTAGATGAACGAGATCTTATAGAAAACCTGAAAAACACCAGGAAAAGGTCTACCAGCGAACTAGTTTCTTTAGCCAATTCAACATGTGGGGAACTTGAAGAAGAAATTCACGATCTCGCTTCAAAAAAGAGCGATCTCGAGTTGAAAATCACGTCTCTTTCCCGGTATCAGAAAGTCTTTGAAAAAATATCTCCCCTGGAACGACAACTTCCGATACTTGAAGGATTTGAGGTTACCGTCCTTATTATCCAAAAAGAATATGAAGAGATACTGGATATAATAAAACCGTTTTTTGCAGGTATAACCCGAAATCAGTTTGAATTTATTTCAGCTGAACTGGATGAAAAAAACCTTGCAGTGATTACTGTATTTAACAAAAAATATTCCCAAAGAATTCACGATTATCTCTATTCAAAAAATGTGAATGAAGTTCGTGTGCCCGTGGAATATTCGAATATGCCCCTTGACCAGGCACTTCTCATGCTTGAGATGGATAAAGAGCTGGCAAAAAAAGAAGAGAAAGAGATACAACAGAGGTTTGATTCACTCTCTCAGGAATGGTTTGAAAAATTATCAGTCCTGCAGATGTCACTTCAGGATAGGAAAGAGGAGATTAACTCCTATTCAAATTTTGGTGAAACTGATTATACTCTTGTTATCAATGGATGGATACCCAAAAAGAGTCTGAAAAAGGTTAAAAAGATCATCCACGAGGTATTCGGGGACAGGGTGGTCATCATTGAAAATCCTGTAACTCCGGAAATGATGGACCATGCTCCGGTATTTTATGATAATCCTTTTTGGGTCAAACCGTTTGAATTTTTTATGCAACTCGTGGGGCCTCCCCAATACAGGGAAGTAGATCCAAGTCCGATTATTGCCTTTTTCTTTCCCCTGTTTTTTGGTCTTATTGTTGGAGATATCGGGTATGGTCTGGTCATTCTCATTTTTGCATTTATTATGAAAAATAAATTCAAAGATCTTGATTGGATGAATCAGTTAATGAATATTCTGATCATCTCTGCAATTCCCACGATAATATTTGGATATTTGTTTGGAGAATTTTTTGGGGATTTTGCAGAGCACATGGGCTGGCTTCACCCGGTACAAATTTTCGGAATAACATGGAACCGGATTGAAGCAATAATACCCCTTCTGATTCTTTCAATAGGAATTGGGGCTGTGCACATTTTTCTCGGCCTTGGAATCGGGGCATACAATGCTGCAATCAGACGTAAAAGAAAGCACTTTTGTGAAAAATGTGGGATGATCGGGGTATTAACTGGAATCATTCTTATCGGTGGAGTGGCAGTAAGCATTATTCCTGGAGCTATGCAGTATCCGGCAATAATTCTTCTCATCGCTTCATTAATCGTCCTGATTTATGGAGGAGGGACCATGGGAGCAATTGAGATCATGAGCACCCTCGGCAATATCATGTCATATGCCAGGATAATGGCAATTGGTATGGCATCGGTGATTTTAGCAGGGGTAGCAAACCGTCTTGGCGGAGAGATTGGCATTCTGGTTATCGGGGTGCTTATTGCTGTGGCACTTCATGGGCTTAATATATTGCTTGCCATGTTCAGTCCATCAATTCATTCGCTCAGACTTCATGTTGTTGAATTTTTTTCGAAATTTTATGAGGGTGGTGGAGAACCCTACAAACCATTCGGGAGATTATGAGGTGATGATGTGTAATAAATGTGGTATTCCGGGTATCGTAGTATGAAAACAAAAATGACTGCATGTAAAAATTTGGATGTGTTGTAATTATGACAGGTTGGGAAGTTCCTATTGGGGCTGCAATTGCATTTGCTAGTGGCGCAATCGCTACAGGATGGGCACAATCGAAAATCGGTTCTGCAGGAGCCGGAACTGTTGCTGAGAGACCGGATTCTGCCGGTACTATCATTGTTCTTGAGGCAATTCCTGAAACGCTGGTAATCCTTGGTTTTGTCGTTGCTGCAATGATTATTATCATGGTTGAGTAACAAGACCGGACAACCGGAACATCCTGGGGAGGCAGGCAGAAAGGGCAGAGCAAGACTAGGAACAGGAGCTGAAATTTCAGGTAGTAACCGCTTAGTGGTGATGGTAAGTGACATATGAAGAACTCGTAAGCTCAATGGAGGATGCAGCGGAGAAGAAAAACCGTGAGATCCTTGACCGGGCAAAACTCGAAGCAGCTGAAACTCTTAAAGACGCAGAAGAAAAAGCTCGTGAAATCAAAGAGAGAAATCTACAAAACAGTCGGCGTGCAACGGAAGTTGAACGAAACAGACTTACTTTTGTTACTCACGAAGAGGTCAAATCCAGAATATCGGGTGTAAAAAAGGAACTGTATGAAAAAGCCTTTTCTATGGCAGGAGACCGGCTTCAAAACATTCGTGAGTCTGAATCATATCCGGTTTTTTTCAGACGATTGTTATCGGAAGCAGTCCCACAGGTAGGAACAGAGGGATTAGTTCTTCATATTGATGCCAGAGACCTGGAACTCTGTACGAAACTTGCTGATGAATTAACCATTGATGGAACTATTTCAACTGACATCATAACTGCCGGAGGTCTGAATGTATCCAGTGACAATGGAACTGTAGTTGCCCTGAATAACATTGAATCAAGGCTTGAAAAGGCAAAGGAACAGTATAAACTAGAAATCTTTACTGAAATTACAGGTGGATGATGGATATTGGATATGTGAATGCACGAGTAAGGGGGATGCATTCGTATCTCCTACCCAGAAAAAGCCTGGATAATCTTGTTCTTAAGCCGGACATTGAATCATTTATTGAAGAACTTGAAAAAACCCTGTACCGTGAAGACCTGGAACGGGCTTTGGTCATTGAGTTCGGAGTCAGGGGAATAGAAAACGCTCTTCGGAACAACCTGATTCGGACCTTCCGGAAAATATTCCGGTTTGTTGAAGGAGACCTGGGAGAGAAATACGTCCGCATATTCCTCCGGAGATGGGATATCCATAACATCAAAACCATTCTACGGGGGAAAAAAATCCAGATTTCTTCTCAGGAGATACGTGACTGTCTCGTTCCTGCAGGTGAGCTTGATGAGGTTACCTTACGGGAACTTTTAAAGCAACCTGATGTAAAAGCAGTTATCGATCTTCTTGCTACCTGGGGTCACGATGTCTCAATTCCTCTCACTCGTAATTTCGAGAAATACTCTAAAAGTTATGATCTGGTCATTCTTGAGTATGCACTTGACGAGTATTACTACGAATGGGCTTTATCACAGGTTTCTGGCAGGTCAAAGGATGAAGAGATCATCAGGAATCTTATTGCGACTGAAATTGACGTTACTAACATTAAAACCATTTTTTCACTCCAGAGGGATAGCATCGATCCTGAGGATGGGGAACAGATCCTGCTATTAGGTGGGAAATTTCTTGAAAGAAAGAAACTGGTTGAAATGCTTGGGCAATCCTCGTTTTCTGATCTGTTTTCTTATCTTCAGCCAACACCGTACAGGTTCCTGGAAGAGCTGAAATCATCGGATAACCGGGTTAAGATGTCAGCGTACCAGAATGCACTGGATGCATTTCTAATCCGGCAGGGAGCATCTGTTTTCAGGGGAGATCCACTCTCTATTACGATAATTATTGGTTATCTCTGGGCTAAGTATAATGAAATTATTAATTTGCGCATTATTGCCCGATGTAAAAGTGTTATGGTCACATTAGAGTCATTGGAGGCTGAACTGACCTATGTATAAGATCGTGGTGATAACCGACCCGGAAACCGGGGATGGATTCCGGCTTGCAGGTGCCTCTGTTATCGAAGTAAAAAACCCGGATGAGATTGAAAAACTGATAGCACCGGTTATTAATGCCGATGATATCGGAATTGTTGCAGTCCGGGAAGATTACATGGCTCGTCTTGATAAAGCCATGTTAAGCAGGATTGAACGGTCTTATCATCCGATTATCATTCCGATTCCCTCTCCGCAGGTTGGTGGATCAATGGGTGGATACATCGAGCTGCTGCTTAAGCGAGCAATCGGTTATAACATCGTTATGAGGAGTTAATTATGATCCAGGGATTTATTGCACGTATATCCGGACCGGTTGTAATTGCCCGCTCCATGAGGGGGTCTAAGATGTATGACGTCGTCAAGGTGGGTGAAGCCGAGTTAAATGGTGAGATCATCCGGCTGGAAGGAGACGAATCTGTTATTCAGGTTTACGAAGATACAACAGGTCTTAAAATTGGAGAAAAAGTAGAGAATACTGGTCTTCCACTCTCGGTTGAACTGGGACCTGGTCTTTTATCATCTATTTATGACGGGGTCCAGCGGCCTCTGCCCGGTTTGGCAGAAAAAAGTGGGGATTTCATTTCAAAAGGTATCTATGTTCCAGGTCTTGAAAGGAAAAAACGATGGACCTTTACTGCTACAGTAAAAGAAGGTGATAATGTCAGTGGAGGAGATACCATTGGTACTGTTCTTGAATACCAGCTCCAGCATAGGATTCTGGTACCCCCTGATAAGCAGGGAACAGTGAAAGAAATCTTTGAAGGTGATTTCACGGTTGATGAACCTGTTTGCATCCTTGAAGATGGCACCAAACTGACTCTGATGCACCAATGGCCGGTAAGAAAAGGAAGACCTTTTAAAAAGAAGCTTGACCCTTCTCTCCCGCTTCTCACTGGACAGCGAATCTTTGACACGCTCTTTCCACTGGTAAAAGGAGGGACTGCAATGATTCCTGGGGGTTTTGGGACCGGAAAGACGGTGTCCGAACAAACCCTTGCCAAGTGGGCAGATACCCAGGTGGTTGTATACATCGGATGTGGGGAACGGGGTAATGAGATGACTGATGTGCTCACCGAGTTTCCTGAACTGACAGATCCAAGGACTGGTCTGCCTCTTATTGAGCGGACAATCATGATAGCCAATACCTCAAACATGCCGGTTGCAGCCCGTGAAGCATCAATTTATACGGGAGTGACTATTGCTGAATATTATCGGGACATGGGATATGACGTAAGTCTCATGGCAGATTCAACATCCCGGTGGGGTGAGGCACTTCGTGAGGTATCAGGCAGGCTTGAGGAGATGCCTGGTGAAGAGGGATATCCTGCATACCTGGCAACACGACTATCTGCATTTTATGAACGTTCCGGTCGGATCATGTGTGAGGGTAAAGAAGAGAGACAGGGTTCAGTGACCATTATTGGTGCTGTGTCACCACCTGGGGGAGATTTTTCAGAACCAATCACCCAGAGTACTCTTCGAATCGCAGGCACCTTCTGGGCTCTTGACACGAATCTTGCATACCGAAGGCACTTTCCCTCAGTGAACTGGATTAAAAGTTATTCATTATACCTGGATTCTGTTAATGAATGGTACAACGCTAATATTTCCGGCGAATGGAGAGAGATTAGAGATCAGACCATGTTCTTACTTCAAAAAGAAGTGGAACTCCAGGAGATCGTGCAGCTTGTCGGTCCTGATGCTCTTCCTGATTCAGAAAAAGCAATCCTTGAAATTACCCGGATGATCCGCGAGGATTTCCTGCAGCAGAGTGCGTATAGTGACACAGATTCCTTCTGTCCTCTGGATAAGCAACTTGCTATGCTGAAAGTTATTCTGACATATTATGACCAGATGCTATCTTCGATGAACAGAGGTGTTTCTCTCCGTGATCTCCTCTTAATTCCGGTAAAAAGTGAAATTTCAAGGATGAAGGAACAGACCGATATTAAAAAGATCAACCTAATAGTGGATACGATTACTGAGCAGGTAGATGGGCTGGAGGTCCAGGCATGCAGCAGTATAGTCTAGTTACAACCGAGTATCAGACGGTATCATATGTTTCAGGTCCGCTCATTTTTGTGGACAGACCAAAAGATGTGTCCTATGGAGAGACTGCATGGATTACCCTTCCTGATGGAGAGGTCAGGACAGGACAAATTCTGGATGTATCTGCAGAGATGGCAGTGGTTCAGGTATATGAAGGGACCAGCGGTATTGACAACTATAGTACGAAAGTTAGGTTTACGGGTCAGTCCCCGCACATAGATGTATCACTGGGAATGCTTGGGAGGATTTTAAATGGTGTCGGCAAGCCACGCGACGGCGGACCTGACATAATTCCTGAAGCCCAGCTTGATATCGCTGGAATGCCAATAAATCCGTATTCCCGTGACAAACCTGCAGAATTTATCCAAACCGGTATATCTGCAATAGATGCTTTAAACACCCTGGTCAGAGGTCAGAAACTACCCATCTTTTCCGGAGCAGGACTTCCGGCAAATCAGCTTGCAGCCCAGATTGCACGGCAGGCAAAAGTCCTTGGTGAAGGAGAAAAGTTTGCAGTTGTCTTCGTTGCGATGGGAATCACCTACAAGGAAGCCTCTTTCTTTATGAAAGAGTTTGAAGAGAGTGGTGCTCTTGAGCGGGTAGTCTTTTTCTTAAACCTTGCTGACGATCCGACCATTGAGCGGATTGCAACTCCCCGATGTGCACTAACTGTAGCAGAATACCTGGCTTATACCCATGATCTGCATGTACTGGTCATTTTGACCGACATGACCAATTATTGTGATGCACTCAGGGAAATTTCTACCGCTCGTGAAGAAATCCCTGGCAGAAGGGGATATCCGGGATATATGTATACCGATCTTTCAACAATCTATGAACGTGCAGGCCGTATTAAGGGCAAAAAAGGTTCTATCACCCAGATTCCCATCCTGACTATGCCAGATGATGATATAACCCATCCGGTTCCTGATCTAACTGGTTATATCACGGAAGGCCAGATTGTGCTCTCCCGTGACCAGTTCAGGCGGGGTGTAATTCCGCCTATTGACTCACTGCCATGTCTTTCAAGGCTTATGAACTTGGGAATTGGCCCTGGGAAAACCCGCGAAGATCACCGGAATGTTGCAGATCAGTTATATGCTTCATATGCATACGGACGTGATCTTCGAAGACTTGTGGCGATTGTTGGAGAAGAAGCCCTAACAGAACTTGACCGGAAATATCTCCATTTTGCTAACCTGTTTGAAAAGGAATTCATTGGACAGGGAAATGAGAACAGGAATATCGAGGAGACATTTACCATGGCATGGGATCTCTTCTCCATGCTGCCGGTTGATGAACTAAAGAGAATTAAGCTTGAATACATTGAGAAATATCATCCCCAGCTTCAAAAGCAGGAGTAGGAAATGGAACAGGTTCACCCGACACGGATGGAACTTATCAAGAAACGTTCCCAGATTGCACTTGCAGAGCAAGGCAGGGATCTCTTAAAAGAGAAGATGGAAGCCCTGATCCAGGAATTTTTCAGGATTATGGTTACATTTACTGAATCCAGGGAAGAACTTGAAGCAGTTTCTGCAAGTGCTGAGCGTTCTCTGATAATTGCCCAGGCTGTTGATGACCCGGTGACTCTCCGATCAGCGTCTTTTGCAACAAAACGGCAGCTGACTGTTGATATGTGTGGGAAAAATATCATGGGTATTCCGGTTCCGGTAATTCAGAAAACCAGTGTGATGCTCAATGTCATGCAGCGTGGGTATAGTATCATCGGGACCAGTGGAAGAATCGATGAAACTGCTGAAAAGTACGAGTCCGTAATAGACATCATTATCAGGCTTGCAGAGACCGAAACAACTCTTCGAAGACTTGGTGATGAGATCCAGATGAACCGGAGAAGGGTGAATGCTCTTGATCAGGTTGTCATCCCTGAGTTGAAACAGCAGGCAAAATATATCCGGTTTAGTATAGAAGAGCGGGAACGGGAGGATATGTTCCGTCTGAAAAAAGTAAAGAAATTGATTGAACGAAAGAAAAAGAAAAAACGTCAGGCCAGCATGAGATCCGGCTGAGTTAAAGATTGGTAACTATTTTTTTTATTCCATTTGACACGGTTTTCATGGAGAAACCCTCTCCAATTATGTTTAAAATTAGTATCCTTATCCGATGGCAAAGTGATTGTAGAAGGATTAATACAAGAGATCGACAGAGAGGAGGATATTAAGGAATATGTTATTTCCCTTCCACCCAATTCATCTCAGTCTTCCCATCAACCGCCCCGATAGATTGGCAGACAGTCAATTTTAGAACACACTCTCCACCAGCCGGTGCATTCTTCGCTTTGCCATAAAACTCCCCGTCCATCGTTGCTTTGATGATGGAATATTTATATGACACCACCCTGGTCCCTTCATGAAACATGAACTGAATCGAAGACGTCGGGATTTGAATAATAATATCTGCATCATAATCCCCATTCTTTCGTATCAGGTCCGGTGATATCTGTTTACCTGGTATGGACCCGATATCAGTTTTACCTGGAGAATAGTCTGTTCCTTTCCCTTCCATGGTCTTCGTAGCCTTATCGTATGCTAAGATATACCCTGCATACTGGGTAGATGAAGGTCCGGTATGATATGACGTACCCCCTGCAATAATCTCCATGGACCATGCCACTGTATCATTTTTGCCAAGTGCATTTGCGTAATACTGAAGTGAATTAGGCATACTTGCATTGACTAACTCACTCATTCCGGTAGAGACAACCCTGTTTGGGGTCACATAATAGGAGTTCTCACCCAGAGTACATATCATGAACAAACAGAGGAGCAGAACTCCTCCACTCATTGCATAAAGCAACCGTTTCTGCATCGTATCTCCTCATCTGTCTGGATATTGCATCAGATAAGTGTCAGTGTGGATCTCTACGGTATTAATGATATGCCATGCAGTGACGCATCATATGTTCGATAAATCTCGATCTGATGATTTTGACGTAGTATATCCCCTTCGAGGAGATTTGGTTCATCGGTACAATGATCCACAGGGTTTTTAAACTAAGCAATAATGCTGGGAAGAGTGTTCAGTTCAAGCGGACACACTATTTACCTTTAACGGAAAGGGTGCTTAGGATCAAACGGACAGAGTGCTCAATCTTTAGCGTAATATATACTTGTGCGTTTTTATGGAAAAACAGTATTGAAGGGATGCCTGATTAAAGAATGCGTATACATGTGAGATTTGCTGATCTGTCGCGATTCAAAGTCGTGCGACCTCAATTTTAATACAAAGTTATCACATTCAATATATTGTAATTAATTATATAATTATCAAATGATATTATGAATTATCTTCACGTTTCAAACTTGACATTGGAGAGTATTTTTGATAACTAAAAAATTTCAGTCCATTATTAGGTTCGTGAGCCAAAATCAATTATAATTTCTTATTTATGCCCTCTTCCTGACCTTCATTCTTCTCAGGTTCATCAGGGCCTGTAACCGTAACAATCGTCGCTGCTGGTGAAGGCGGCAGATAGGTCTGCTCTATAGAGAGACAATCTTTTGGACAATAACTCACACAACACCCGCAGATAACACATTGAAACTGATGTAACTTCCATGTTCGATCCGGTTTGCTGACTTCAATTGCATCAGCCGGACAATGTGCCCGGCACAAACCACAGAAAATGCAATTATTAATATTGACAACCAGGTGTCCACGGGTTACCGGGGTCACCTTTGCCGGTTGGTACGGATATCTGATGGTAGCCGGACCTTTCACCAGGTTTTTCAGAACGGTCAGGGCCATAACTCCTACTTTCATGACAATCACCGCTCCATACAGCCGATACAGGGATCAATCGTCAGTACGATAACCGGAACATCGGCAAGTTCACAGCCGGCTAGCATGTGGACAAGAGGAGGAACATTTGCAAGAGTCGGGGTTCTGACCCGGTGCCGTACAAGGTTTTTCTTTCCATTTGCCTTTACATAATGGATGACTTCACCCCTTGGCTGCTCTGTTTGGGCATAATATTCTCCAGACGGGTTTCCTTTCACCGGGATAAGGATATCTCCCTTTGGTATCCTGTCGATTGCGTTCTCAATCAAGTCTAATGAGGTGAATAGTTCTCCTGCCCTGACCAGACACCTGGCATGACAATCCCCTTCGGTTCTGACAACCGGTTTGAAATCCAGTTCATCATAGGCACCATATCCGGTCATTCTGGCATCCACAGCATGTCCGCTACCCCTGATAACCGGACCGACTGCTCCTAGTTCCCATGCCATATCTTTTGAAAGCATACCAACCCCTTTTGTTCTGGTCTGTACGGTCAGATCCTCATCAAAGATCCGGGTAAGTTCAGTATAGTCAGCCCGTAATCCGGGGATCTCAGTTTCAATCCGCCTGAACTCTGCTGCATCCATATCTCTGCTGACACCACCAACCCGGTTTACTCCCTGAATAACCCGGCCACCGGTTGTCCTCTCCAGTACATCAAGGATCTTCTCCCTGACTTTCCAGCAGTTCATGAAGAGATTTTCATACCCCATGGCATCTGCAAAACAGCCAAGCCAGAGGAGATGACTATGCATACGAGAGTATTCTGACCAGATGGCCCGGAGAAACTCTGCACGACGTGGGATTTCAAGTCCCATTACCTGTTCAACAGCCTGGCAGTAGGTGGCACCATGAATGAAGCTGCAGATCCCGCAGATACGTTCAGATATGAAGACATAATCCTTGTAGTCACGTTTTTCCACGAGTTTTTCAAGGCCACGGTGAACATACCCGATTGAGGGGATTGCTTCTACCACCCGTTCATCTTCCAGGACCAGGTCAAGGTGGATTGGCTCAGGAAGAACCGGGTGCTGTGGCCCGAACGGGACGATAATCTGTTTACTCATGCTGATCCTCCTGCTTCTTTTTCAGAGTGGTAATCTGTGGTGTTCCAAACGGGTGGGGCACGCTGGTTCTGATAAAAGTGCCCTTATAGTCAACTGCAATTCCGGAGAAAGGAATACCAAAGAGATCTGCAATCTCATTTTCATACACAAATGATGCAAGATAGATCCGGGAGATGCTGGGAATACTGGTCTTTTGGTCAGCCGGAATGCGCAAGTGGGATAGGATCAGATCCCTGTCAAAGGTGTAGGTCAGCTCAAAAGCATCCCCTTCCTGTGCACAGCTGATCTGGACCAGACGGTATCCATCATCATGATATACATGAACCTGGTGAATGAGGTCAGAAACCGTTATTGTCTCTATCTTTTGTTCCGGTTGCTTCATGCGGTTCCCTCCACGGTGGTTTTCAAGGCAATGCGTTTCTGTTCAAGAATTTTCAAAGCCTGAACGATACCATCAATGATTGACTCCGGACGAGCTGCACATCCGGGAACATATACATCCACCGGTATAACAGTTGCAACTCCTCCGGAAATATTGTAGCATTCCTTAAATACCCCTCCGGAGCAGGCACAGATCCCAACTGCAACAACAACCTTTGGATGAGGCATCTGCTCGTAGATGTTCTTTACAACCTCTCTGTTTATCTCGTTCACACCCCCGGTAATGACAAAGATATCTGCATGTTTTGGATTTCCGGTATTGAGAATTCCAAACCGCTCGACATCATAGAGTGGTGTCAGACAGGCCAGTACTTCAATGTCACAGCCGTTGCAGCTTGAGGCATCATAATGAATAATCCAGGGTGATTTCTGTAGGTATGACATAATTCTCACATTATTGAAAGGGCAAAGATGTTTCCTGCTCCGGCCACGAGGGTGACAAACCAGGCACTGGTTATGGCATCCTGCCATCTTACTCTTGATGTGCAGTTATCAACCAATATTTCAAGAACCATGATCACCACAATGGCAACTGCAGACAGAAACAAATTGTTACCAAAGAAGAGCCAGATGAATCCCAGCATTACAACAAGTTCGTATATGTGAGCAAGTTCAATCATTCCAAGGGTAAAACCCGAGAATTCTGTAGTGCTTCCTTTCACCAGTTCCTGGTGAGCATGGTGAGACGTTGCCAGGTCAAATGGAGATTTTCTGAGTTTGAATGTTAATATATAGATAAATCCGAGGAATACTCCTGGTAAGAGCAATATCGGAAGTCCGGGGTGATTTATCATATCACCAACAAGGAACGAGTCATTTACCTGGTACAGGCCGATTGCTACGATAATGATCATCGGTTCGACAGCCATCAGCTGGATAAGTTCCCGTTCGGCTCCGATGTGAGCATAAGGCGAATATGAGACATAGGCACCAAGTACCAGGAAGACATGTCCCAGGGTAAAGGCGAAAATGACGAGCAAAATATCTCCTCCAGCGAAGAAGAGAGCTCCGGTGAATATGATGAAGATGAGATAACAGAAGATAAAGAAACTCTGTGCTCCCCAGACTGCCACTTGTTTTTTCTGGAATAATTTCCTGATATCATACCAGGGCTGAAGGACAGGTGGTCCAACCCTTCCCTGCATTCGTGCGGTCAGGATACGATCAAGTCCGGTGATAAGCACTCCAACAACCGGTGCAAGGATGATAAAAAGGGCTGCTGCAAGAAACGGATTCACAGGCCCCCTCCAACAATAATAATATTCAGGATCAGTACAATCAGGAAAATCCCGATTCCAACGCTGATCCGTGATATGCGTTTTTCACAGAATATCGTGTCAAGATAATAATTTGAGAGTTCAATCTCCCGTTTTATGCCACAGCTACCGGTGAATACCATGGTCTCACTCTCCGGGATGCCGCAAAGGTATCGTGGGACTCTTGTTGCAGACCGGGTGAAACGGGCAAGGGAAAAAGGCATGATGAGCACTAAAAAGAGCATCATGAACATTATCTCGATATTACTGAGCGAGATGAGTTCGGTTACTGACTGGTACATGGTCAAAAGCCAAGGCTCAATAAGATACCATGAGATTACGGGGAAACCAAAACACACTACGATAGTTAAGGCAGACAGGATATAGAGGATGCTTTTTTCAGATCCGGGAATATGTGACTCATCTTTTTGCTGTGGTTCGCCAACTGCGATGAGTTTTCCCATCCATTTTGCCCAGAAGAATGCAGTAATTCCACTGCCATATGCAATGATGATTACAAGGAGAATCCCAAACGGGGGAACTGATTCTACAAAAGCATGAAGGGAAGCCCATTTTGATATCAGCATCCCGAAGGGTGCAAGAAACATACCGGCAATGCCTATGAGAATCATCATGGTTATCCGTGGCATTTTCGTCACCAGTCCGCTCATATCCTCAATATTCCGGCTGTGGATCTGGTGTTCCACGGTTCCGACTGACAGGAACAGGAGTGATTTTGCAATGGCATGGAATATTATCAGGAGTATTGCTGCCCATAGCCCTTCTGCGGTTCCGACACCACAACATGCGACAATCAGGCCAAGATTTGCAATAGTGGAGTATGCGAGAACTTTCTTTGCATTGCTTTGTGAGATTGCAATGGCAGAAGCAGCAAGGAATGTTATTCCTCCGATGAGTGCTATCAGGATCCCAATGAGTTCTCCCTCAAAAACGGGAGCGAACCGTGCAATAATGTACACTCCGGCTTTTACCATGGTGCTTGAGTGAAGAAGGGCTGAAACCGGAGTTGGGGCGACCATTGCTCCGACAAGCCATGATGAAAAGGGAAACTGGGCAGATTTTGCAAGTCCAGCAACTGCAATAAGCCCGGCTGGAATAAGGGCAAGACCGGGACCAGCACTGACCAGTTCATGAAGACCGATGAGCTCTGATTCTCCAGTCAGGAGAATCACCAGGAATGCAATTGGTATACATGCCCCTCCAATCAGGTTGAAGAGAAGAGCCCTGAATGCATTTTTTATTGCCTCATCAGTATTTGGATATCTGATAAGCAGGTATGAACACAGTGTCGTTATTTCCCAGAAAAAGAACAACCAGAGAAGATTATTTGAGAATATGATTCCGAACATTGCAGAGAGGAAGAGGAACATGATTCCAAAGAATCGTGGTCGTGTATCCGGCCGGTCCGGATGCTCTGCATGATATTCCCGCATATATCCAAGAGCATATACACAGATTAGCCCGCCGATAACACCAATTATCGCAGACATTATTCCAGAGAGCTGATCTGAGAATAATTCCGGTATATGAGCATGATTTGTAAGTGCAAGGTATTCAACCGCACACAGAAGGATAAGCTGAATCACGGTGATACCAGTCACCACATATTGCCTGGCTTTGAGACTGACAAAAATGATGTACCCGCTAATGAGAATATCTCCGATAAAAACCAGGATTCCGATATTGTTCACAGGGACGGAGTAAAATACCGCCTGACTGGTGACACTAAAAGCAAGTGCAACAAGTGAAGCAATCCCAACCAGGACTGCTCCGCTTATTACCACTGCTCTTCTCACATGTTCGGCCTGGATTACTGCTAACAGACCGGCAATTAGAAGAGGAAAGAGTATCAGGAAGATGAGCAGTTCCATATGTTTAGCGTTTGAAGTGAACCATATTTATCATTATTTATCATTACAATTGTTGTTTCAGGTCCCTCTAATTGTTACAACTTATAAATGCTCTCTTAAAATCGTGATAAATAATGTCTAAACTAGGATTTGGGTGCATAATGGCGATTTTTATATTACTTAAAGGTAATTATGCTGGTATTATAATTATTAGACAAGAAAAGAGAATGAATCTCTAAAAATTAAAGGCATTTTTTGAAATTAGGAAATATTTAAAAAATTATATTTAATGGGCAGTGCACGCATAAAATTCTCGCTTCTACTGTCTTTATTTGCTCTTAAATTGCTAGATCTCGTTTTAATAACGGCTCGCTATTGCTGATTTACTGGGGGGGATAGTTTGTATGGGTGTGAGATGTTTAACTCAATAGCGGCCTGCTATTAAAGCCCATAAATGCCCTCATATGTGGGATCGATCTCAAATATGTTACACTCTGGTGCGTAACTGAATGGATGCCCGGAAAATTTTGATATTTTCCTCCTCTTGTTATAATCAGTTCAGATCTTCTGATGCAGGTTAATTATCAGAGCAATTTTGTTTCTTCTGTCGGCTTTGGAACCTTCACAACCAACACCCTGAAAATTTCAGTACTCTGGTTAATCCAGCGATGTGGTATCCTGGCTGGGCTTTCAACAAGATTATCCTTTGTAACTTCTGCTTTTTCGTCCCCTATCTCTACAACTCCGGTTCCTTCCAGAACATAGAAAAAAACATCAACAGGAGTCATGTGTTTCTTTAATGATTCGCCAGGCTGAAGGGTAATTACCACTGTCATGGCATGTGGTGAGTCATAGATTTTTCTAGCATCGACATGATGGGGATTAGGCCCGGACACAACTTTTGATACGTCAGTAATTATCATTTTTTTATACACTATCCAGGGAGATATATGGAATCATAGAGAGTAATTCAGATTTTAATGTTTCTATTCCAATCCGCTCCATGAACCTTGCAGTCCGCTCCTTGGGTTCTGCATTATTCCGGTAATAATCAAGCAACCGTTGTACCAGGTCACATGCCTCATCTGCCGAGAGACCATACGATATAGGATCTGCGATACGGGGTTTTCTTCCGCCATTTCCACCAAAAAGAACAATCCATCCTTTTATGGTCCCGATAAGTCCGATATCCCGAAGTAGGCTTTCACTGCAACACCGCTGACATCCTGAAACCCCGATTTTTACTTTTGCCGGAAATGTCTGTGTTTGAACTTTTTCTGCAATACTTTTTGTAAGATTGATAGAATCCTGTGATCCCCATTTGCACATATCTGTTCCAAGGCACCCCTGAACGAATTTTACACAGGGTCCAAGGTCTGGTTTTGCAAGTGGTCCAAGTTCAATAAAAATCTTAGGGACGTCATCGGCTTTTATTCCGGCAAATATTATCCTCTGTCCAGAGGTAATTTTCATGATCGGAACGTTGAATTTTTTTGCTACTTCTGCTATGTGTTGAAGATCACCTGGCGTTACAAGACCAGCCGGATTATTTGTCATAATGGCGTATGTTTTTCCATCCCTCTGCAATATTGCTCCCATGGTTTTACTAGTCATCCAGGATTCCTCCAGATTGTACATGAATTGTATCAGTATATATACCTCTCATCCGGTTTTGCCATCATGCGAGTATTGCAGTATTTCTATTGGGACAACCCTGGTTTCAATATCAATTTGTGTGTTAAAGTATGAATCCAGGTTTCGATGCAGGACATCAACGGGGGGAAGATCTCCATTTCCGACAATTTGAGCAGTCAGATTTTTCCTTGTTGTACTGAAAATCAATTGCCAGGAGTGATACCCAGATGGCAAGAAGAACTGCAAGCAAAATGACAAATGCGACGCTAATTAGTACCATCAGCATTGAGCATCCAGCCCGATGGGTATCTCCCAAACAATGGCAAGGGTTGTTGCCATGATTGGTGTCATCAGCGGTGAAATTATCATGGCCCCTATAACGGTTGCAGTAGATCCGGCAATTACTCCATATGTGGCGATAATCCCTGCCATTGTGAGAAGAACAACATAATTAAGCAACCCGCTTCTGGCACATTCCCCTTCAAAACATAGTGTTTTCTGCAAAAAGGGTAAATATGCCATATCAAACCGGTTATCTCTGATAAATTCCTGATACATGTCCAATGTGATGATATGTTTTTGATCAGATATGATGACATTGCTAAACCGAAAAAGTAAGAAAGCGAGGGATAATTTCCTAACCGGGTTTTATAGTGATGATTCAAATGGGATTGGGAAGAGTCATTATAAATGTAAAAGACTAAAGGTTTGATACGAAATTAAAAATAACCGGAGATGATGGTAATATCTCAAAATAAGAACGGGCAAAAAAATCAGTATGAATGCTTTCTTGCCAATGATGTATCACTTTATCCATCACAAATCTGTGAGGTATTAACACACATCAGAAAACCGGGAGATATCAGGACTCCTCCAAAGATTGCCATAATCAGTCCGACTTCTTTTCCACGGCAGAAGGTTTCAGAAAGTATTTCCCGGGAGATATCTGTCCTGGTGAAAAACATCAGTTTTTCTGAAAACCCGGTAAATAAAGAATTTTTTGAAACCCTATTTGATGAAGATGCCGTGTATATATGCCAGGATTGTCACTACTTGTTTGAGCGTAATCCACACGGCTTTGATCTCCTTAGGTTTTTTCTTTCTCAATTAGTTACCAACTCACGGCAGGTAATTACGACATGGAACCAGTATTCCTGGAATTTTCTCAGGGGTTTCCTTCATATTGAACGTTGGTTTCCTATTGTTATCTTCCTGCCTTTGCTTTCATCTTCAGAGCTTCGTGAATATCTGCTTTCTTTAGAGACTGAAATCATTCGTTTTGCAATTGATATTGAACTAGATAACTCACTTGAACTGGTTCGGAAAGAATTTAAGGTGGAATTCAATTCGCTCAATATTGACCTCTCACTGCCCTATCTGACGGTAAGGCCCCGTTATGCATCAAAAATTCCCTTATTGTCTGATAAAAATGTTTTACCCGAAGAAATTATCTTTCGTGAGATCTTCAGATTATCATTAGGCGAACCAGGTATTGCCCATGAGATATTTCAAAAAGGAAAAATTGATGACGAAGTCAGATTTTCACACCTGCCTGATTTCATGCAGGTTCCACCTTTATCCCCGATTGATATATTTATCCTGACATTGATCCTGATGTATGAATACCCGGTTTATTCACGATTAAACCAATCTATTCATGATAAAGCGATATTAAATTCATCTTTGTATCGTCTGGTATCTGCTGGTCTTGTAACTAGAAATGATCATACCTGGAGTATAACCCCTGAAGGATTTGCCCCGGTAGTCTCGTATTTGTCACAACGGAGGATGATATGGGAATGAATGAGAGTATTTTTGAAGGTGTAGCGCCAACAGTTACTACAACACCATCTGGCGATATCTCTGCATTGGTCTTATATATCATAGTCCTCTATCTTTTTACCTTTTTTTTAGCCTGGTTAGCAGGAAAATCCCTTCAACAATTTTCAGAATTGTTTTCAAAAGACCGGGTTACCATTAAGATGCTGATCCCCCTTGTAAAGATTATTTTTTACTGTATCGCCACATGGTTTGCTATTTCAGCAATACTTGATCCTTCATATGCTGAAACTGTTGCATTTTTAGGATTATTCGGGGCTGGATTAGGATTTGGATTGAAAGATCTGTTATCCAATATTATCGGTGGGATTGTTATCATTATTGAAAAACCTTATCAGATAGGAGATAAAATCGCCTTTGGTGATTATTATGGGGAAGTAACCGACATAGGTCTTCGGACTACCCGGCTTGTTACACCTTTTGATGACGTGGTGACTATTCCGAATTACCAGATTTTTTCAGGAAGTGTTTCCAGTGGAAATTTCGGTAGTACGGCAATGATGGTTGTAACTGACCTTTTTATTGACAATAATTCAGATTATTCCCGGGCACAGATGTTAGTTAGAGAGACTATTGCAAGTTCACCGTATGTTATCATCAGCGATGAATTTCCATACACCGTTCTCATTCAATCCTTCCCGTTTTATCATCGTATACGGGCCAAGGCGTATGTAACTGATCACCGGTATGAATTTGAATACCAGTCTGATCTACACCAGCGTGCCTGGGATGCCATGAAAAATGAAAATATCAGTTCTCCCCACCAGGTTTTTATTCCAGGAGACTATCCGCAGGTAATCTAAAAATTAGGGAGCAAAAGACTTTTATTAATTTCTTTTAAAACGGTATGATATGATTTCTGGTCTGGTCGAATCCCGCATTATAAAATCATTAGGGCTTGTTTTCGGGGATATCGGTACCAGCCCAATATACACCGTCGGAATAATTCTCTTATTTTTAACTCCGACAGAGAAAAGTGTTTTTGGAGTGATATCACTCATATTCTGGAGTCTTTTTCTTGTAATAACGGTCCAGTATGTCTGGCTTGCGATGAATGTCGGAACAAAGGGTGAAGGGGGGACTATTGTATTAAAGGAGATCCTCACTTCACTTCTTAAAGACAGCCCGCTGGTCCCCTTTATTTCATTCCTGGCGATTGTGGGTGTATGCCTTTTCATGGGTGATGGTGTTATCACCCCGGCAATCAGTATTCTCTCCGCTGTAGAAGGAATAAGATTAGTTCCGGGTCTTGAAGAGACAAGTGGGAATATCCTCCTCCTTATCGCCGCAATCATTGCAATTACCCTGTTTTTTATTCAAAAAAGGGGAACAGACCGGATATCCTGGGCATTTGGTCCGGTTATGGTGATTTGGTTTGCTTCATTGTCAATCACCGGTCTTATTGCACTTATCGGGGCACCACAGATTCTGATGGCAATAAGTCCTCATTATGCAATTGGTTTTTTACTTGAACATGGTGTTGAATCTCTTATTGTATTGTCTGCAGTTGTCCTCTGTGTAACCGGGGGTGAGGCTCTCTATGCTGATATGGGTCATCTTGGGCGGGAACCGATTGTAAAGGGGTGGTACCTGGTTTTTCCTGCTTTGATGCTCAGTTACCTGGGTCAGGGAGCCTTTGTTCTGCAGCATGGTCCGATGGGAACGGTACTTTTCTCCATGGTTTCAACTCAGGCAGGTCTTCTCTATGTTCCATTTCTGATTCTCAGTATTTGTGCAACCATCATCGCATCGCAGGCAATGATCAGCGGAATGTTTTCAATCGTTTACCAGGCGATGACAACCCGCATTATTCCAAAAATGAAGATTGATTATACATCTTCAGCACTTCGTTCCCAGATTTATATTGACACGGTGAACTGGGTACTTCTTCTTGCGGTTCTCATCGTTATGGTTGCATTTCAGACCTCAGACAACCTTGGGGCAGCATATGGACTTGCCGTAGCTGGCGACATGTCAATATCGGCGTTTATGCTTCTTTTCATATTTTTCATCAAGAAGGATATAGTAAAGGTGGGGACCATGTTCCTTCTTTTTGGAATAAACCTCACCTTTTTCCTGGCTTGTCTTACTAAACTTCCTCATGGGGCATACTGGTCATTCCTGTTAGCACTTATTCCGTTCCTAATCATCATAATTTTTATCAGTGGTCAGCAGAAACTTCGTTCAGCATTTAAACCGGTATTTTACGAGGAGTTTATTGAAAAGTACAATACCCTGTACCGGGAAGGATGTAAAATATCTGGTACTGCCCTGTTTTTTACTTCTGATATCCGGTCAATATCTCCATATATCGGCCAGGTTTTTTTTCAGAATAACATCCTGTATAAACAAAATATTCTGGTATCCATCAGGATCAAGGAATATCCTTTTGGTGTTACTTCAGAATATGAGGAAGGACTGGCTGAGGGTTTATCAGCATTAATTGTAGAGGCCGGATATATGGAAATTGTTGATATTGAGTCTTTACTCAGAGAACGGGGTATATTTGAGAAGACGATCTTTTATGGTATTGAAAATATTGTATCAGACCGGATGATCTGGAACCTGTTTGGCATAATGAAAAAGGCAGCTCCACCTTTTGTCCAGTTTTATTCCCTCCCACCTGAGAAAATTCATGGAGTGGTCACACGGTTTGTTATGTGATTAGAGATGGAACACCCTAAAAATCGGAATATTGGAGTTTTTTATACCAAATATTCATACTTTCACATTTTCCACAAATATTCGTATTTTTTACCAGGGTTCCTCCATACTCATAGTCAAATCCAGAAAACAGGCGGTTAATTTGAATTGGTTCAGCCCTGCATATTGTATACGCTGTTTTTACTCCCTTTTCTTTTATCTTGTCTTCCATGAACGAAAGCATGAATCTTGATAATCCAAGTCCCCGATACCTGGTATCTACAGCGATATCACTCATTTCTCCCGCAGATGCATAGATATCAATCTCACAGGATCCTGCAGCAACAATTCCGTCTTTGGTTTCTCCGACAAAAAAAGGAACTCCACCATTCATGGTTTTTTGTACATGAACCGGATCGTGAATCGGAAAGGGATAGGTTTCAAATACCTGCTGATAGAGGGAACACATGAGTGGAATATCTGATATATCAGCCTCTCTGATCACTACCCCGTTAGAAGTCTTATTAACTGAAGATTTCTCTCTCTCCTGACATGTCCGGATATTTTGCCTGATTATATCATACGCATCATCTTCAGATCTTGTTACATCATAAAACCTGGATAAGAAGAGTGCATCTTCAATTCCCTGGTAATACCCGGGAATTTGAGCTTCAATACAAGTATCTGGTGTTGAAAAATCTTTTTCAAGTGAACGGGGGACTTTTAGGATTATTTTCTGGTATGAGCAGGTGAGTTGTAAAAAACTGATACTATCAAGTACTTTACCAACATCGTCGGGATGAAGGGAGATAAGGTATATCCGGTTGTTATAGTACCCATGCTGGATAAGACTTTTACCGACGGTTACGAGTAAATCAGTTTCCATCCTGTCTCCTGGTTATCCTGTCCAGGTCAGCGGGGAGAATGGTGATGCTGTTTTCATAGTCAGACAGCAAAGCCTCAATTCCCTGAGTCCTTTTTCCGATGGTTTCAGGATCCTGAGCATGTTGCAGGGTGCACTTTTCACAATCAAGGTCACAGGTTATTCCTTCATAACTGTCTGGTTCCTGGTAGGTCGTAAACATGCCTTCGTAATTACGAAGAACAACTTTATTGGATGACCAGGATACGAGATAATATGGCATTACAGGAATTTTCCCTCCTCCTCCTGGTGCATCAATCACATAGGTGGGAACTGCAAGTCCTGAGGTATGGCCAATCAGGCTTTCTATGATTTCAATACCTTTTCCAACCGGAGTCCTGAAATGTGCAAGACCTTCTGCCAGATCACACTGGAACAGGTAATATGGTCTGACACGGTTTTTTACAAGTTCATGAACCAGTTTTTTCATGATCACAGGGCAGTCATTGACACCTGCTAAAAGAACAGACTGGTTGCCAAGTGGAATTCCTGCATCAGCAAGTTTTGCAAGAGCATTTCGCGATTCATCAGTAAACTCGTTGGGATGGTTAAAATGAGTGTTGAGCCAGACAGGGTGATATTTTTTAAGAACAGCAACAAGGTTGTCGGTAATTCGAAACGGTAATACAACAGGAACACGAGAGCCGATCCTGATTATCTCAACATGAGGTATTTTCCTAAGCCTCCTCAATATTTTTTCCAGCTCTTTATCGGAAAGCATGAGAGGATCTCCACCGGAAAGTAATACATCCCGTATTTCTGGGTGATTTTCAATATATGAAAAAGCCTCATTAAGTTCTTCCTGCAGAGGTGTGGATAAGATCTGGCCTACTTTTCTTTTTCTCGTGCAATGCCGGCAGTACATGGCACAGGTGTTGCTGATGAGAAAAAGCACCCGGTCTGGATAACGGTGAGTAATAAGCGGACATGGGCTGTCACTTTCTTCGCTAAGGGGGTCGTGGAGGTCATAATTCTCAATGATGAGTTCGCCGGTGGAGGGAACTGCCTGCCTGAAAATTGGATCGTGCCGGGGATCATCGGTGTTAATCAGAGAAAGGTAATAAGGAGTAATAGACATTGGGAAGATATCACATGTCTTTTGCATATCAGCAAGCTCGGTCTGTGTCATTGATAACCCGAGCATCTGATTTAGCGTAGCAATATCATTGATGCTATGTCCTACCTGCCATTTCCAGTCTTTCCATTTGTTTTTGTCCTGCGGAGCAGTGTGTGTATCTGTAGTAGATATTAGCTGTACGTTTGTCATAATAATTAATCTGAACGATTTTCAGAATCTTTAAGAATAATCTGGGATTTTACGGTCTTTTGTCAGTTCCTCTCATGAGATCCAAAAAAGACGTTAGTAGGTTGCCGTTCCACCGTAAGAACCAGGTTCATGTTCAAAGAGCCATTCACGAATTGGGTTTGTTCCAGGACAGAAAGGCTCATAATCGTCAAACCATCGTGCCTGTGGATTTGAATGTGCAATCATGAACTTGTCATAGTCATCAGGATCAGCAGCCTGGTGGTATCTCATGAAGACATTATGATTGTTCATACCTACAACTTCGATCTTACCCGTGCTATGGGACATAATAAACCTTGCACGCTTGGCAAGCCCTGAACATTGTCTGAATGCATCATGGATGACCTGGTATGATTTTTCAACCGGTACGGTAAATTCATAATTTCCGATAGTCGGTCTGCATTGGAATGCATAATATGGAGAAATTCCAAGGAAGGATAATTTCGTGAATAACTCAGCCATTACTTTCGGTTTATCATTTACTCCTGCAATTACCGGTGTCTGGTTTACAATGACCGCTCCAGCCTGCTGAAGCATTCCTATTGCTTTGATTGATAAGGGTGAAATTTCAGCAGGATGATTGAAATGGGCCATGATGTAGATCTTCTTTTCATCTCCTGTTGCTTGTTTGATTAGAGAAATGAGGTCTGGATCTTCTGTTATCCGACCGGGATTATATGCAAGCATTTTCGTCCCGATCCTGATAATGCCCACATGGTTAATCTGCCTGAGTTCGCCAATTATCTTTTGAAGGTGTGATGTCGGAAGGATGAGCGGGTCTCCACCGGAAAGGAGGACATTTACAATCTCCTTGTGCTCCCGGATATATCCAAGAGCGGGGACATAATCACGGATCGTCTGTCTCTCACAGTCCATGAACAGCCGCTTCCTGAAACAAAATCTACAGATACCGCCACAAACATCAGATAATAGCAGGAGTGATGTCTGAGGATACTTATGCTGGAGTCCGTGCTGAACAGTATAGTTCTTCTCCTGGGAAGGATCCTCACTGCCAGTCATTGACAATTCCCCCGGATGAGGGAAGATGATTCGTTTTATGGGATCATCGGGGTTGTTCCAGTCAATGAGTGAAAGATAATGTTTAGATGCCCGAAATGGAAATTTAGAAGTTACCTTAAGCAGGATATCCTGTTCAGCAGTTTTCAGCGATTGAAAATAAGGTATCTTTTCGATATCTGTAATATATGTTCCTTTCATGATATTCACCTCCTTATGGTCAACAATGATACCCCTGGTATCGAAAGACGGGGTGTAATTGAAGTCCGGGTTACTGGTCTTCGAAAAAACACTTCCTTGAAAGACCCGGTTTTCATTAATTAGGTAGAACTTATATTTAAAATTTTGTTGCTTTGATTAGTATATGTGGTTAGTTCAATTTAGCGAGGTGCGTAATCTATATCTACAATACGGGAAAACTATATCAGTTTAATGGAGTTATCTCTTGTCACCCGGCACTTATGAGGAAGAGGTATATGCTCTCTTATGTTCTCACCGGGAAGGCCTGACTATCGAGGAAGTATCCAGGCTCTTACACATTACAAGAACTACCGCTTCTCGTTATTTAGAATCATTATTTTATTCAGGACGTGCTGAAAAAAGAAGTCTGGGGCCTGCCAAGATATACCGGGCATCATATCGGGTTGACAGTTCAGAGATCATTGCTGTCCTTGATGAAGGGATTATTATTGTGGGTCCGGGCGGGACTATCAGGGAGGTTAATCCGGCCTTTGCGTCACTCTTCTCTCTGGATATAGATGAACTTAAGGGGAGATCTGTTCCTTATTCTCCTCTTAACCCCTTATTATCCGATGAGATTACTGATGCACTTCTCAACCCGCCCGAAGGTTCATTGAATGGATACCTGCAGGTTCCAGGTCCACAGACAGACAGATACCTGTACTACCGGATATATACTCTACAATTACCTGGTGGCGAGAGGGGAACAGCACTTATTATCCAGGACCAGACGGAAGTGGTATCCAGTCAGGAAAAAGCAAGGGAGGTTGAATCAGAATATGAATACCAGATATCACGGATACATTCTGACCTGACTGTAAACCTTGAAAAGGCAAAAAGTACTGTTCGCGAGGTATCACAGCGGGAAAAGGTAATCCGTGATCTGTTGCAAAATGTCAGGGTAGTTATCCTGAAGGTGAATGCATCTGGAAGGATGGTTTATTGTAACCATTATGCCTCCGAGATTTTCCATGTACATGATGGCAAACAGGAGAGCCCCCTGCTTCTTACTTCTCTTTTCCCTGAATCTGATGAGCACGGTGCCTTAATTGCACAAAAAATTAATGATGTCAGAAACGGCATTCAGGATTTTTCAAACTGGGATTCTCCCCTTATTATCCAGGGTCAGGTCTCATCAGGAATCTATTCATGGAATCTGATCCGTCTTCGAAAAGGCAAAAACGGGGCCCTTATGATCCTGGCCGGATTTGAGATTACTGATCTGATAATCCGGGAAAGGCAGGTTTTAAAATCACAAAAACAGATGGAATGGATTTTGAATCACCTGCCAGATCCAACCTTTGCCGTTGATAACCACAAGCGGGTAATACTCTGGAACAGACAGCTTGAACTGATGACCGGCCTTTCATCTCAAGAGACCATGGGAAAAACCATTGATCAGTTTGTACCTGCTATTTATGGTTACAGCCGCCCTGTTCTTGTAGATCTGATTTTTGACAGGTATAATCCTGCAATTACGGGATTCTTTAAAAGTCTTGAAAAGGAAGGTGAAGCTCTGACTGCAGAAACAATTGCGTACTGGCAGGATGGAAGCAGCCGGATATACTGGGTTAAAGTTACTCCCTATTACAACGAGTCAGGTGAATTGTCCGGGGCTATCCAGTCTCTTCGGGATATTACCGCTTTTCGTGAAAGTGAAGAGAAGATCCGGGATGAAGGAGCAATTTTACGGGGTATTGCAGAACATGTACTTGACGATATCCTGGTAATTAACCGGGCAGGGACAATCCTGTATGCCAATCCTTCGCTTGGAAGACTAATCGGGAGTACTCCTGAAAATATCATCGGCACTCATATTAATGAGGCTGATGGAATACGCCGGATTTTCCCCACCTGCGATCGGTTCAAATCAGTTTTCATATCCGGAGTTCCTGTACATGAACTTTTTGCGATAAGCCATGAAGGTGTTGAGATGGTGATGGATGCAATGTTCATCCCTGAAAAAGATCCAAGTGGCCTTATCTCTGCTATTCTTATTGTTCTCCGGAATGTTACAACGCTTCGGGATGAAATCAATCACCTGCATCTTCAATCGGTTAGTTCTATCAAATCCTGATCCTTCCGCCTTTTTTTACTTTTTTTCCAGTTTTCCTGTGATGCAGTTTTTTTTAATAAATTTAATTTTTGTTATATTCACTCTCTTATATATAGCATTATATAGTTTAAATTTTATTTTAGTAATTCTGTGATCAAGAAACCGGGGCTCTTTATGATGCATCAGGCCCAAATATTACGGCGTGAATGCACGGATAGAAGATGAAAAAGTCCTGCTGGGGTCAGAAGGTTATGCCCTGTATGAACAGAGCGGGTTTGGCAGGCCGCAAAAAGACGGGCTCCGTCTCTCTCCGGTAGAGGCACTCTATCTCGTGTACCGGGGCAGGATTGAGATTCCAGAATTTGATTTTGATTCACTATTGGTCAGGTTTTCTCAGGATGCTCATATGATCCGGTCATTCCTGGTATACCGGGATATCCGTGAACGTGGATATGTAGTCCAAACCGGACCACACGATTACCGGGTATTTCGGCGTGGAGAAAAACCTGGAAAGGGTGAATCACAATACATGATCCGGGTGCTCTCTGAGCGTGATCTCATTGATTTTGCAGTCGTGCAGAGCGAGGTCAGGACCACTCTCAATATGAGAAAACAGCATATCCTTGCAGTTGTCGATGATGAGTTTGAGATTACATACTATGAAGTAAAAATCCAGAAATTGCCGGCTATTGATGCATCACCTGATCCATTACCTGCTCATGGTATTCTCTCCAGTATTTCTGTAATTATCACCGCAGGGGAGGATCTTGGATATGATCTGGCATTTTATGGCAAGCGGCTTGATGAATCAAGGATTGTCCTTGCTTCAGTCGAAGCAGCGTACCTGATGAAACAAGGTCTTGTTACAATTCGGCAAGGTGAAGATCTTTTGACTCCTGATGCATACTGCGCCCTGATTGGCGAGACTGATCCGGATCTTGCAAAAAAGAATACAGTATACCGCCACTTGCGGTCACTGCACTATATCCCAAAGACCGGGTATAAATTTGGTCATCATTTCCGGGTGTATTCAGGGAGAAAAATCCACTCGGAGATGCTGGTTCAGGCAATTGGTCAGGGAGAAACCCTTCCGATGAACAGTATATCCCGGTCAGTCCGGATGGCACATAGTGTCAAAAAGAAGATGTTATTTGCCGGTATACATGATGAGAGCATTGTCTTCATTGAATTTGCACGAATAAAACTCTAGATACAATCATGAATACCGAATCTGTAAACCCCTGGTCTTCAGACCAGTCTGTCGATATTGAACGTCTTCATGTCGAGTTTGGAATCGAACGTATTGAAACGGTAACAGACCTCCTCCCAAACATCCCTGATTTTATCAGAAGAGGGATTGTTTTTGGTCACCGGGACTATCACCAGATAGCGAATGCAATACGGAATAATGAGCCGTTTAATGTCATGACCGGATTTATGCCATCTGGTCATCCCCACCTTGGGCACCTGATGGTGATGAAAGAGGTTGTCTGGCATGTTCAGCAGGGAGGCAGGGGGTACATTTGTATTGCTGACCGTGAAGCTCATGCAGTTCGAAGCCTTTCCTGGGATGAATGCAGGATGTATGGTGATGAGTATCTCTCCTGCCTGTATGCTCTTGGATATCATGGAAATACCTATGAACAGAGCACAAACCGGGTTGTCCAGGATCTGGCATTTGAAGCATCGGCACGGGTGAACTTTTCAGAACTCTCCGCAATATATGGTTTTACTCCTGATACCGACATTGGTCATGCTATGAGTGTCCTCACACAGGTGGCTGATATCCTTCATCCGCAGGTGAATGAAGAACCGGCTCCGACTGTCGTTCCGGTAGGCCTGGACCAGGATCCGCATATCCGACTGACGAGGGGCCTTGCTCATAAACTCAGAATGTTCACCGTTGAAGACCGAAACACCCATGTGAGTGTGAGGTCAAAAGAGGCACCTGAAGAGGCAATGAAAGCGGTAAACAAGGCTTTCAAAGGATCAAAGCGGTACGAAGGACATATTGATATTACCAATGTCCCGCTTGATATTGTCAAAAAAACCGTCAGGGCGATTGAACGGACTCATGGCGGGTACGGGTTTGTTACGCCGTCTGCAACTTTTCACCGGTTCATGCCAGGGCTTACCGGTGGTAAGATGTCTTCGAGTGTTCCGGAGAGTATCATCGGGTTTTATGAGGATGATAAGACGGTCACAAAGAAAGTGATGTCTGCTCTTACCGGAGGCCGGATGACCCTTCAGGAGCAGAAGGAGCTTGGGGGAGAGCCGGATACCTGCCCGGTGTTTCTCCTGAATCTCTTCCACATGGTTCCTGAAGATTCGGAACTTGCTGAAATCCGTCGCCGATGCAAGGATGGGGAACTGATGTGCGGACAATGCAAGAAAGAGACTGCAGCCCGGGTAACTGAATTTTTGAAAGAGTTCAGGGAAAAGATGGCGGTCGCCGCAGAAAAGATAAGATCTGAAAGAAATTGTTAGATCTTTTTGAAACTTATTTTTAATAACGGCTCAATAAAGCTGATATTATGTCATCTTAGATCATGACGAGGAGCAGGGTGAGATCGCAGTAATGCTCCGGGTATCCTGAATATCCTCAAACGTTCCTTTGCCAGGATCAAAATTTATGTTTTCAGATATTCGTTGATTTCGATCCCGATCTTATAAATACTAATCACAGGTAACAGTACAGAAGACTTATGAGCAATACCGGATCATTCTTTCCATTCTTTTCCTGCTCATTCTTTTCGTTTAGGTAGGGGTCTGGACTATTCCCGGGCCCCTGTAATAATCGATTACCGTCACCGAAGGTTATCAGGAGATTTTCAACCATGCAAAACTTAAAAAAGACACAAAAACCGGAAGACCATAAAAACAAAAAAACCGTTGTACAAAGGGAGATACAATGCAGTTAACCCTGAACGAGAAACGTCTGCTTCTTGAACTGGTCAAAGTAGGAACCACAACACCAGAAGAAATAATGGCCACCCTTGACCGTCCGGCTGAATCAGTCGTCCAGTACGGGGGACTCTTATCACAAAAAGATCTTGCAACCGTTGAGCGGAATGTCACGACAACATTATCTCTGACTGAAGAAGGCAGTAGGTACTTCTGTGAAGGACTGCCTGAACGCCAGCTCTACCAGAGTTTTAAAGACTCTTCATCCATAGCCGATCTGAATAAACATCCCCATGCAAAAATCGGGCTTGGATGGATGAAACGTCTCGGCTGGGTAAAAATAGAATCCGGAAACGTCATCAAGACCGGTGATGCTGCTCCATCACCACTGGAGGTATACTTAAAGAGCCTTGACAATGCCCCGGCTGACATCAAAAAAGAACTGATTAAACGTGGCCTTGCAACCGAAGAAGAAACTGTCAGGTATGTCATCAGCATCACTGAGAAAGGACGAAAGCTGGCTGCAACCGGTATAAACCTATCCGAAGAGACCGGAACTCTCACCGCCGACCAGATAAGTTCGGGTGCATGGAAAGACATGACACTTCGCCGGTACGATATCAATAAACACCCAAGACCAGTCTGGCCGGGAAAAATCCACCCCTACCAGCGAATGATAGACGAAATGCGTAGAATACTCCTTGACATGGGATTTACCGAACTTCATGGCAGCATCATCCAGGGAGCATTCTGGAACTTTGATGCACTGTTCCAGCCACAGGACCATCCCGCCAGGGAAATGCAGGACACCTTCCATCTTGCCGGAAAACAGGATCTCCCGATTGGTTGGGAGAAAGTCCGCGACATGCACGAATCAGGAGGAGATACGTCTTCTTCTGGATGGGGAGGAAAATGGGACCCTGAAAAAGCAAAGGCAACCGTGCTCCGGACACATACAACCAGCCTTTCCATTCAGCATCTTGCTGGACATTCTAAACCTCCGGTCAAGGCCTTTTGCATTGGGCGGGTATACCGTCGTGAGGCAATCGATCCCACTCACCTCCCGGAGTTTGAGCAGCTGGAAGGTATAGTAATGGACGATAATGTAACCTTTCGGAACCTGCTTGGGTTCCTTAAAGAATTTTACATCCGCATGGGATTTGAATCGGTTCGGTTCAGACCTGGTTACTTCCCGTACACCGAACCAAGTGTTGAACCTGAAGTATATATTGAAGAACTTGGATGGGTTGAACTTGGAGGAGCCGGAATTTTCCGGGAAGAAGTAACCACTCCCTGGGGAATTACCTGTCCGGTCCTTGCCTGGGGACTGGGGGTTTCACGGGTAGCCATGCTCCGGATGGGTCTTACTGACCTTCGCCAGTTATACCAGAGTGATATTGACTGGGTCCGGCAAATGCCGACATACGGAGGTCGGTGCTGATGCCGGTTGTATCACTTCCCTACAAGTACCTGGAGCGGCTATGTGGTACTGACCGGAAGACCATCATCGAGCACCTTCCGATGATCGGTTCGGATATCGAACGGATTCTTGACGAACAGGTCGATGTCGAGTTCTTCCCATCAAGGGTGGATCTCTATTCCACTGAAGGGGTAGCACGGGCCATGCGGGGATTTCTGGGCCTTGAAACCGGAGAAGAGATCTATCCTGTCACTCCATCGTCGATTTCATTCTCAGTGGATCCAAACCTGATAGATATCAGACCATACATTGGATCTGCAGTAATCCGTGATATTAGTCTGGATAATGAAGCAATTATCAGTCTCATGGGGATACAGGAGGCACTGCACTGGGTGGTTGGCCGTGGAAGGGCAAAAGTTGCCATTGGTGTTCATGATCTGGATAAAGTAACACCTCCATTCAGGTATTATGGGGCACTACTTACACGCACTTTTGTGCCGCTGGACTATGACCGGGAGATGAACCTTTCTGAAATAATGGAAGAACACCCAAAAGGCAGAGACTACTCCCACATCGTAAAAGACAAACCGGTTATGCCTCTTATTGAGGATGCAAACGGTAATGTACTCTCTTTTCCGCCAATTATTAATGGTGAATTAACAAGAGTGACCGAGGCATCCAAAAACCTGCTCCTTGACGTGACCGGAACCGATGAGCGTGCAGTCATGACTGCTCTGAAGGTTCTCTGTACGACACTCATTACCGCAGGTGGAAAATGTGAGAGCGTATCCATTAATGGAGTAATCATGCCTGATCTTTCCCCTGAAACCAGGGAAGTGAATGTTGCATCCTGTAACAAACTCCTTGGAACTTCCCTTTCTGCCGAAGAAATGGCTGATATTCTCCAAAAGATGCGGTATGGTGCTGAAAAGTCCGGAGATAATACTGTCTCTGTCAGGATACCCTGTTACCGTGCTGATATCATGCACGAATGGGATGTTTACGAAGATGTAGCTATAGGTGCCGGATTTGGTTCACTCAATGCTGAGCTTCCTGAAACCTTTGCAGCCGGATGTGAACACCCGATAATGAAGCGTGCATCAGTACTGAGGGATATCTGCTGTGGTCTTGGATATCTTGAGGTCATGCCATTTACTCTCTCAAACGAGGATGTTATGTATACCCGGATGCAGCGGGAGCCGGATCCGAGAGTACTCCGGGTATTACATCCGATTTCTGAGGAACAGACCCTGGTAAGGACCGACCTTTTACCCCTCCTTCTTGACCTGCTCCGCATGAACAAACGGCGAGAACTCCCACAACGGATCTTCCACACCGGAGACGTGGTCCTTGACATGCAGACGTGTCAGAAATTAGCATTGGCGTCCACCCATCCGGGTGCAGACTTCTCTGAAGCCTATGCAACCACCGATGCACTCATGAGAGAACTCGGATTAGTGTATTTACCTCAAGAAAGCACTGATCCTGCCTTTATTCCCGGACGAGCGGCTGATATCATTGTTAACGGAAAAAAGGCAGGGGTATTTGGTGAAATTCACCCCGGTGTTCTGAACAGATTTGACATAGACCAGCCGGTAGCGGGAATTGAACTCGATCTAAACATTATATTTTCACCATGATAGTACCGAAATCTTAAACCCGTTTCCCGTCTCAGCATAGGACAACCATAGCCTATGCATAAACGATTAACTATTCTTGTAACCGGGCGAGTGCAGCGAGTCGGATTTCGGGGATTCGCCCGGTTAATAGCCAACCGATATGGAATATTCGGGTATGCCGAAAACCTTTTGGATGGGTCTGTCAGGATTGTTGTTGAGGGTGAGGATGGCATGCTCACCAGGTTTTGCGAGGATCTGTATGCAGAGGAAGAACCTCTCATCTCAGTCGAGTCAGTTGAAATAACTGAATCAGAATACCAGGGTGACCTGACTCATTTTGAACCCCATTTTGGTGATTTTCAAAAGGAAATGTTTCACCGATCCGAACTTGGCCTTGAGTATCTGAAAGAGATGATAAAACTTCAGAAGCGGAGCCTGAAAATGCAGGAAGAGATGGTCATTGCTTTACGTGATATGAAAAAGGAATCAAAGAAGAGACGTGAAGTACTGGAACGTGTAATAGAAGCAATTCATACCCAGGGAATTGGATAATGGCAGAGAAAAAACCTGATTTTCCCGTTACGGTTTCAAACCTGAAACCCGGAATGATAGTGGATATCAGAGCCCTTGAACAGATCGCTATCCGTGAAAAGTGTGAAGTTGTTGTTTATTTTGAAGAAGAACTAGCCCGGAACTCATCATATGAAAAAGATCAAAAAGACTTTGAAAATTTTGAGGAGCATGAGAGGCCCTTTATTTTGGTTGAACCTTTTTTGAAATTCCAACGTGAAATGAATCCTTTGTTTGATGAAGCTCTTCGTCAGATTCCTTTGGGTGTGACAATAATCAGGGCTGAACAAATAGGCAAAAAGACCAGGATAACAGGTCTCTTACCATTCCTTGATGAAATGGATGTATCATAATATATAATAAACTCTATTGTGCTATATATCTCATTTAAGATATATTCTCTTTTTTATGAACAGATATCAATATCTCTCTGGCTGCACAAGAATTATGTGAGCATGGCAGTCAATACCGGAAGAAGTGCCAGTCCTGAGTTCAGGGAACAGTTCATGACCCTGAAGGTGATGTCACAAAATATAAAAAATCAGGAACAGTTCCTGATGATGATCGACCGGCAGGATACCATTCCCGACATGGCTAAAAGATTATCAAAAGAGGCAGTCACATCAGATCTCCAGTCTAACAAACGAGTTCTTCTGGATTTTTTGTATAATATGTTGGCCAGGTCTGAAAACCAACAGGAGAATCTTGATGTAGAGTTTCACTATATCATGATCGGTAAGGATTTTTTAGAGGTCGATAAAAGCATTCTCTGGCTTGATGATGTTGAATTACCTATCCCTTTCGAAATAGGGGAAAAGTTAGGAAAAATCATGGTCGGAGAAGATATTTCGGGTGCAATAAAAAAAATTACTGCTTTTTACAAAGCCGCAGAAACCAGGTTTGATCGCGAACAATTTGGAAATCTTGACCGGTGCTCACTGATTGTCCTGGAGGAGCATTATCCACAGGCATCATGGCACATAAAAATGAGACTGCCGGCCAGGATTCTCAATGATAATCCTGTAAGTATCTAATCCCTCTTCTTTTCTACCTGTCCGGGATAGGAAATATTTCGGATCTCTCCAAGAGCCTTTAAAACCTCGTCTGCCCTTGTTACAATCTGGTGGAGGCGAAATGTCTCTTCTGAAGATGCAAGGAACCTGATCTCTTTAATGGTAGTTATTGCCTCTTCAAGGAGATTGCCTGATGTATCAGGTATTCCGATCCCAGGTCCGGTTTCACTGGGCAGAATAATAGATGCAATAAAATGTAAAGTGCCCTTTTCCATAATAGGCAGCATATCTATCCTGAACCGGTGGGAGTTACCTTTTACCTGGATTGGACCATTAATGGAGAATCTTTTTCCATCTTTAAACCTGTCTCTTCCTGACATCCAGATCTTATTATATAATTCAGGAAGGTCATCGATAGTAGTGGCCACAGCATCAGTCTGACCGGTAACAAGTTTGAAAAAGCTTCTGAATGCTGCATTTGTAAATGCAATCGTACCATTTGTTGTAAGAAGGATAACCGGATGGGGCAGAGCCTGCACTGCCAGAATACCCAGACGCAGGTCAGGTGGACGACCTGACTGATACGCCTGTGCAGGTGGCTGTTGTCTTTTTTCTGGTTCTCTCTCCGGTTCTTCTGGTTCAGTTCTTGTGGTGGTTTTATAGAGTTTATGTTTATGAGCCACCATCTCGATATTACTATAGAGTTCCCGTTCCTTGAATGGTTTAATGAGATAACCAAACGGTCCTGATTCAACCGCCCGCTTGATAGTATTTTCATCTGAGTGTGCGGTCAGGTAAATACTTGGTATATTGTAATTCTTGTATATCTCTTTTGCAGTTTCAATACCATCCATATCGCCCTGAATTCGGATATCCATGAGTATTAGGTCCGGACGTTTATTTTTTGCTAGTTCTATTGCTTCCATCCCGTCAAAAGCACTGCCAACAACTTCATATCCCAGTTCTTTTAGTGTTTTTTCAAGCATGACCGAAGTTACGGCCTCATCTTCAACAATGAGAATTCGTCGTGCAGTCATATACTTATCCTGCCTTCTCCCGTTATAGGAAATGTAACCAAAAAATTAGCCCCCTTTTCACTGGAAATGGTGAGTTTTCCCCGCAACTGATGGGTCAGTTGTGAAGTCAGTTCCATGCCCAGTGACTGTGATTTTCTGACATCAAAATCCTTGGGAAGCCCCCGTCCGTTATCCGCTACCTGCATGTGGTATGATTGTTCATGTTGCGTAAATGAAATCCTAATCTCCCCCTCTTTATCTGGATCAAAGGCGTACTTTACTGCATTCATTATTAACTCATTTAATATAAGGCCACAGGGGATACACCGTTCAATATCCAGATATATTTTTGGGTCAGTCTTAACGATAAACTGTAAATGCGTGGATACCCCTTCATATTCGTGTTTAAGATGATCAACGAGTTTGCTTATATATTCTTCTAACCGGATTTTTCCGATATCCTTAGAATTATATAATAGTTCATGAATAGATGCCATGCTGTAAACCTGGTTCCTGCATTCCTGGATAATTTCCTGTGCCCTGGGGTCATCGATGCGAAGTGACTGAAGTTTTAAAATTCCTGAGATGATCTGCAGGTTATTTTTTACCCGGTGATGAATCTCTTTAAAAAGTAACTCTTTCTCACGGAGTGAGGCAATGATCTGCTGTTCTGTTTTCACTCTGCTGGTGACATCTGTATAAATCAGGAATATTTCAGAGATACTTTTCTCAGGGTCAACAGGAGCAATATTTAAAAATATATCGAAAAACCTGATTCCATAGGGATATTTTATTTTGCATTTAACAAGATTTCGGGATTTATTGTCCTGAATTATTCCTGATAATGCATCGTGAAAGGATGGATCAGCATTGTTAAAAATGGTCTTAAATGGCTGGCCTACCAGTTCATTCTTCTGCTTTTTTTCAATCTCTTCTGCAGCATTATTTATATCAACAAGGATCGTGGAGTCGACATCTCCCTCACTACGAAAGATGGCACAACCAGAATTCATAAGCATAAAAAGAGTTTTCAGCCTGGTATGAAACATCCTGACCTGATCATCAAGGAGTTTCTGTCTTGTTATGTCCATGATGATTCCTTCAATGCCGATTAAACCACCATTTGTGTCATATATCCCTGCCCCCTGCTCAAGTACCCATCTGAATTTTTTCTCCTTGGTAGTAATCCGGTATGTTAAACGAAACATAACGTTTTTTTCAATTGCCCGTGTGATAACCTGAGGAATTCTGACACGGTCTTGCGGGTGAATCAGGGATCCCCATGAACACACTGCATTGTGTATTATCTCTATGGGTTGATATCCGACAAGACTAAAAACTGCATCACTGACAAATTCCATAGTCCGTTCTTCATCAATATGGCCCTGATAGACAATTCCGGGAAGGTTACGGATCATAGCCTTCATCCGATTTTCACTGTTCTTTAATGCTTCCTCTGCCTGACGATCTGATATACAACCGGCAACCTGGACAATTATGTCTGATACGAAGCGTTGTAACGATAAGTCGAAGGTATCATGTTTCTGATATGAAAAAATATGGGCTGCACCAATTATCCTTCCATGATGATGCATGCTGATGCAGATGTCTGAATTTATGTTGTCAAGTTCATTTAACTGGGGTGTAGTTTTGATAATTTCGTTCTCATCCCTGAATACCGGGATATGTTGCTTCATGATAGATGTAACAAGAGTCAGGATCTGTGTTTGAACAGGCTGTGCCAGATAACCTTCCTGATTGCCACTGGCAGTAACAAGGTGTAATTCTCCCTCTTCAACAAGATATATCGCAACACCCTCCATGCCGGTAACATCAAGGATAGCGCGTGTACATACGAGAAGCGTTTCTTCGATACTCTTCGCATTTGCATTTGCAAAGGCAAGATCCCGCTGTATTTTCAGATTCTTCTCTGCTCGGTAGAGTTCGACAGATTTTGTAACTGCATGAGCCAGTTCGGCAAAAACAACCTGGGGTAAATTTTCTTTTTCGACATATGTGTTTGCCCCATATTTCATAGCTTCAATTGCTATCTCTTCCTTTTCATGAATCGTAAAAAGGATAAAAGGGATGGAATTATTTAGTTCCCTGATTTTTCTAAGAAATAAAATTCCATCCATAACGGGCATGGAATAATCAGAGATTATAGCATCTATTGACTGTTCCTTAAATATTTGGAGTGCTTCATCGCCCGTTTCTGCAGTGACCGTTGAAAATCCGTATTTCTGCTCCAAAATTCGTTTTACAAGTTCGAGAAGGTCCGGTTCATCATCAACCAGCAGAATACGAATCATATTTGGCTCCTTGAGAATGTGTCATGTAATCAATTAACCATATGGGTGATTATGTATCTCCGGGAAATAGTTTTTTTAATGAATTTCCCTTGCTATCGAACAAAAAAGGGTGAATGGCCCGGCTTTAATAAATGTCCGGGAAATTTCTACAGGGATGATGGCGCCATCTTTTCTTACATGTGATGAAAATACCCTTGATATACCTGATTCAACTTCAGAATTTTCCCACATCATCTCCCATAGTTGGGGAGTAATTTCCTGGTTTATCTGGAAAACTGAAACCTGACTGATTTCATTCTTTGAATATCCGAGGAGTCTGCAACTACTCTCATTTGCCCGCCAAAGCATTCCTGACTTTTCGAAAAGAAGAATAGAATCAGAGGCATGGTCAAATGCAGCTTCTATGATGAGAAGTTCACGCTCTAATTTTTCCCTGCGGGCAATTTCTTTTAATAGATCCTGGTTTGCCTGTCTCATTTCCTTTGTCCGCTGTTTTACGAGGGCTTCAAAACTGGCATGAAATGTATTGAGTTGCTCTTCAAGGTGATGTTGTCTGGAAATGTCGTGACCTACTGCAAGATAACCTGTTAATGTTCCATCTTCTGTAAAAAGTCCCCTATATGTCCACTCTTCATATGCCACCATACCATCCGGCTGAATAGCTTTAAAGGATATCGTCTTTACCGGAGATACAGAACTTATCTCTTCTTTTAAACGGGAAAGTTTCTCAAGATCTTCATGAGAAATCACCGGTTCATAGGGAAATCCTAGTAATTCTTTTGCAGTTCTATCCATTCTACTGCAGAAGGGGAGATTTACCCTTTTTAAAATGCCCTCTGGTGTACATGTGAACATGAACTCCAGAAGTTCATCAGAAACAGATTTTAGTTCCTGCTGACACGTCTCTACTTCGCGAAGAGCAGTAACAAGAGGAGTATTATCTTTAATAAGGAAGGCACATCCTACTTTTCCATCGTCAAATACCACAGGAATAATCCTGATATGCAGGATTTTTGTGCCTGCTTTATTCTGGATGGTAATATCAGACTCCCCGGATGATCCAAGTACTGCCTGTTTGGCTGTCAAAAAAATATTTTCATTGGTTAGTGATGAAAGCAGAGGATCAGAGATGTCTTTTCCGTTTATATCTTCAGTGATAGTACATATTTCCTCAATGTCAGGCGACCATTCCTTAACGATAAGTCTTGCACTAAACAGGATATATGGACCATTGAAGAAAGATTTTATCGCTGATGCCGGAATCCTGCATGACAGGTGATACATTTTGGATGTTCCCATGATACGAAGGTCTACATCACCCCTCATCTGGAGCATATCAAGGTATTTTGCAGCAGTTGATCTATGCAGGTCCAATTCTCTTGATATATCTGAAATTGACATTCCGATTGAAGAATTTTTTAACAGTTCCTTGATTTTTCTGATTTCATTAAAATCACCGATCATGAAATAGTTCTCCGATTTTTGGCAGTATTGTATATGTCGTACATATTCAGGTAGATCCTATACTGATAAAAGATGATCATATTTACTGCCAGGATCTTATGTTCAGTAAAGGACAATTATTTTTGAAAAATTGCTTTAATTTATGAAATTATCTCGATTCTTCTGATTTTAATATGTTCAACATATTTGTACTACTAATCCAAAGGAATATCAAATACGCTAACACTCTATTTTCAGATGCTTAACATATTTTCACTGACTCCATTCTATTACAAAAATGCCTGGTACAACGAATCTACATCTGATAGATTCTATATTATTAACAAAGGAGGGAGATAATGGGTGATAATTTCGAAGTGAACGTCCATTCAAAAACATATATTCCTGACCCTGGATACAAGGAGCGGTCTTATCTTGGGGATTATTATAATGCATATCAGCAGTTTCTGGACGATCCAGATAGATTCTGGGGAAGGATGGCGGAGGAAATAGAGTGGATAAAACCCTGGGACCAGGTGCTTGAATGGGATTACCCATATGCCCGGTGGTTTCGTGGCGGTAAGATTAATATTACTTCAAATTGCCTGGATCGGCATATCCGGGAGGGGAGGCGGAATAAGGTGGCTTTGATTTGGAGGGGAGAGGATGGAGAAGAACGGGTGTTCACTTACCGTCAGTTACATCGGGAAGTCATGCGGTTTGCCAACGCTTTGATAAAAATCGGGATAAAAAAAGGAGATTGTATCTGCTTTTACATGCCTCTTGTTCCCGAACATATTATTGCTCTTCTGGCCTGTGCAAGAATTGGTGCTGTACATTCTATTGTCTATGCAGGGTTTGGTGCAGAAGCCCTTCATTCCCGGATCCGCGATGCAGAAGCAAAAGTTGTCATCACTGCAGATGTGGGAAAACGACGGGGAAAAGTCATCTCCCTTCGTAGTATCGTAGATGATGCTGTTCGGAATGCATCAAGTGTCGAGAAAGTCATCGTGTTATGCCGGGAAAAATGTTCAGTAGAATTATATTCAGAAATGGAAGAGGATTTTTATAGCCTTCTTGATGGAGTCAGTTCCGACTGCCCTCCTGAAGAGATGGATAGTGAAGACCCTCTTTTTATTCTTTATACAAGTGGAACAACCGGGATGCCTAAAGGCATTGTCCATACTTGCGGGGGATATACAACCGGCGTCCATTATACTGCAAAGTATATTTTTGACCTGAAGGAAAGTGATGTCATCTGGTGTACTGCAGATACCGGGTGGATTACCGGGCATAGTTACATTGTCTATGGTCCACTATCTGTCGGGGCGACCGTTGTCATCACTGAAACAACACCTGACTGGCCGGACTATGGTAATTGGTGGAGTATAATCGAGGAACTTGGCGTAACGATCTTTTACACGGCCCCGACAGCAATCAGGATGTTTATGAGGGTCGGTGAGGAATGGCCTGAAAAGTATAACCTGGATTCTCTCAGGATCATTGGTTCTGTGGGAGAGCCATTAAATCCTGAAGCTTTTGAGTGGTATTACCGGGTTATCGGAAAATCGAGGTGCCCTGTTCTGGATACATGGTGGCAGACCGAGACTGGTATGCATATGATTACAACTCCGATAGGTGAACCGATGAAACCCGGGTTTGCAGGATTACCTATTCCCGGAGTTATTGCTGATGTGGTAGACGATGAAGGAAACAGTTTGCCCCCTGGAAAAGGAGGATTGCTGGTAATAAAAAAGCCCTGGCCTGCCATGATGAGAATGGTGTATGGTAATGATGAGAAGTACCGGCAATACTGGAACCAGATTAAAAATTATTACATTGCTGGAGACTTAGCGGTAAAAGATGAAGACGGGTACATCATGATCCTGGGCAGGGCTGACGATATAATTATCGTTGCAGGTCATAATCTGGGTACCGCTGAAGTTGAGTCAGCCCTTGTAGAACACGAGGCTGTTGCTGAGGCAGCAGTTATTGGCATTCCTGATGAGATCAAAGGTCAGGCGGTAAAGGCATTTGTCATCCTGGTCAGAGGATATAAGCCAAGCCAGAAATTGATTTCTGAACTTACTTACCATGTCAGGATGAGCATAGGGCCTATTGCAATGCCATCGTCAATAGAATTTGTTGATTCTCTTCCGAAAACACGGAGTGGGAAGATCATGAGACGGATTTTAAAAGCCAGAGAGATGAACGTCGAACTAGGTGATACTTCTACTCTTGATGAGTAATGGAAGAAAAAAGGTGTAAAAATGACACTCGATTCTGATAGGGCAGACACCAAAGTATGCCAGATATGGGGAATGCAAGCTGAAAAAGGAAGATGGATTCTGTTATTCCTTGGTATGGCAATAAACCTATGTCTGGGAAGTGTCTATTCATGGAGTGTTTTTGTCAGCCCTCTTACAGAATTTTTTACCGGAACGCTTGGCCAGTCTGTTACAGCAGGAGAGATTCTCATGCCATTTTCAGTATTTCTCGCATTTTTTGCCATTGCCATGCCACTTACCGGTAAATATCTGGATAAACATGGTCCAAGGAAGATTATCATTGCCGGAGGAATCCTCACTGGGCTTGGGTGGGTGCTGGCATCTTTTTCGACTTCTGTATTTATGCTTTTCATCCTATACGGAGTCATCGGAGGGCTTGGTGTGGGAATTGCGTATGGTGCACCGGTAGCCGCAGCAGCACGGTGGTTTCCTGACCGTCGCGGTTTTGCTGTTGGTCTTGTTCTTCTGGGTTTTGGGTTTTCGGCATTTATTACGGCAAATCTTGCCGGGTATCTGATTGGTAATATTGGTGTAATGAATACTTTCAGGATATTCGGTTTAGCATTCGTTATCCTGATTGTTCTTCTTGCTCTTCCATTTCGTTTTCCTCCTGATGGCTGGATTCCGAAGGGATATTCTGGAGCAGCATATACCAGCCAGGCATGCTCTTTAGACCTGCCATCCATGATTCGGACCGGACAGTTTTATGCTCTATGGATCTGCTATTTTATCGGGTGTCTTGCAGGTCTTATGGCTATCTCAATCGCAAAACCCGTTGGATCAGAAGTTGTGGGAGTTGGAGGAGCATTGGGAACAATGCTTGTCGGGTTCTTTGCGATATGTAATGGTGGTGGAAGACCTGTCTTTGGAGCCCTGACTGATAAAATAAGTCCAAAAAACACTGCAGTTGCCTCATTTCTCCTAATAGGAGGATCATCTCTCCTCCTTGGTTTATCGCCGAGTGTTCCGGTATACATCCTTGCCTTTGCCCTGCTTTGGGGATGTCTTGGTGGATGGCTTGCAATCGCACCAGCATCAACAGCCAGGTATTTTGGGACCGCTGATTATCCTCGTTGCTATGGAGTAATTTTCCTGGCATATGGTGCAGGTGCGATTGCAGGTCCGCAGATTGCCGGGTATATCAGGGATACAACCGGATCATATCTGGATGTTTTTCCAGTTATTACGGTGCTTTCTGCCGTCGGAATTGTGACAGCCTTTTTCCTGAAAGATAAATAGTCCCTTTTCCTGGGAAAAATAAGATTATATTTTTTCAACAGTTATTCTTACCCGGTCTCCTGGTTCCAGTCCATGACCCTTTGGGACATCGATGTTAAACCAGAGAACTTCAGGATCCTTCTGGGTGTTATCCTGGGACATCAGACAGTCTTTAAATTCGTTGATGTCTCCGATAAATTCCAAATCAGATTCAAATGTAACAATCTCTTTCATAGTATAATAATTGAGAAAAAAGAATTTAATTCTTTACGGGGGAAACCATCCAGGTGGTGCTGTTTGAATAGCTCCACTTGACAATGGTCAGTTCCTGACAGATTTCTGCAAGGATTGCCATATTGGTTCCCACTTCCTTTGAAGACAGACCCAAGTCTTTAGCAATGTACTTAGACTTAAAGTAATGTCTTCCGGATTCGAGACCTTTTCTGAGATAAGTTACAAGTCGCGACTGCGTCTCATTATACTTCTCTCTAAATTTTAAGTGTGATGGCATTATTTGACCTCCATCAGCGTACTTTAGAGATTTGATTGCAGGGATTTAAAGTTACCTTAATTATCATGATTTATCATGATCATTTTTGTACCGTTGGAAATGCTCCAATTTTTTCAGAAAGTCGTGATATGACCATTTCTCGCATTCCTTCCACGAATTTTATGCTTCCTACCACCAGATGTCCACCACCATTAACACCGGCTCCCGGCATTTCTTCACGAAGTTCGCGAACCATCTGGGGGATATTCATCAGAACACCCCGCGATCTGAGCACAACAAAATCAGGGCCAAATCCAAGGGTAACTACCGGTTCACCGTTGTGTTTCTGGCACAATCTGTCATGGACTTCACCACAGGTTTTTCCCGGAGGCGGAAAGGTAAACTTATGGGCATGGATCTCGACATCGATCTTGAAGAGATGCGCTCCATTCGTAAGGGAAGAGGAGATCACATGCGGCATACAGGTTTTGACCTGCTCATTCATGGCAAATTCTCCTTCTTCAACCAGGAGATCAACCATCTTCCGGTACTTGTCCCAATCTCCATTCAGGTTTAAAATGTCCTTTATTAATTCTTTACCGTCATTAAACCGGAGATAGAATTGGATATAATCAAGGGCCAGGGCAATTTTTCTGCAGTCTTCTTCACTATACTGATCCGCAACCAGATCCAGGTACTGCTGTCGTTCCGGAGCTTCACTTCTATCGGCAACTCCCGCGACTGCTGCAATATGGCGCACCTGGGGATCAACCTTCGGGAATATCAGACGGGCTATCTCAACTCCGAGCATACCTGCTGTGACTCCGTAGTCACCATCAACATGGTATGGATTTACATGGGCATTGAGGTACTGATCCACGATCTCGTCAGGGTGGTGGTGATCAAACACTATCATGGGAATACCATATACCTTGGCCATTTTCATAGCCGGTAGGTCTTCTTCGGTAGACCCGTTATCGGTCAGCATGATAAGGGGCATCTTCTGGCCAAACCTGATGTTATCCCTGGTTGCGTAGTCGAGATCCCTGACAATGTCTTCTATCTCGTAGAAAGGAGCTTTCGAAGGCGCTCGTTTGAAAAGGTAGTTAGCAGTGTCATAGTCTCCACCTGAATCGTTAATGAGTGCTACAACTGCCTGTTCAATGGCAACTGCTGAACAGATTCCATCAGCATCGGCATGATGTCTGAGCAGGATTGGTTGAGCGGTGAAAATGGCACGTCTGATCAGTTTTGCAATTTTTCTCATCTCCGGAACCAGTTTTTCAAGGATGGGACTATCTACAAGGAGAGGGACGTCTGCAGGTTCTGCCCGGTCATTAATAGCCTGCTCAATCCTGTCAAGAATCTCCCTGGCTTCGGCTCCATGTAGAGCTTCTAGCCTGGAGAGTTCAACCTGAACCTGACCTCCCCGCATCATTACATCCCCGGTTGCCCGGACAGTGTCTCCCTGATTTACCTCTGGGAATGCACGTTTCCCTGCTTCAATAAAGCCTGCAGCATTTTCTGTGCCACTTTCGTCCACAAGGGTAAAAATAGTGGGCCCGGATGTTTGTTTTACCTGTGCAACCTGGCATTCGAGGGTTACCGTTCTTCCTACCTTCTTTGAAAGTTCTTCAAGTTTTGTTGCATGCCTCTTGCATACTACCGGCTGAACATGGTATGAGGTGATCACAATTTCTTCAAGGTCAATATTTCCATTATCACGAATATTTCCAATTCTGACAACAACGGTGTCACCCTCGTTATGACTCATCAGCATGTTGGATTTATGGATAAGTCCCTTAATTGAACTGTTCAGGTATACAAACGCTCCAAAATTGGCAAAACCCTGGATGGTGCCGGTATATGTTTTTCCTATTACAATATCTGTAATACTACAGCCATCACCCAGGCTGTAAACTATTGTCTCTGTTCCTGTTGGCATATTATTCACCAGTGCTGAATCCGGCCCGTCAGCCGGCAGCAGGAATTAGAAAATTCTGCTCCATAGAAGGCGGAATGATATGAATTGCGTCAGAAGAATACCGTCTCGATTTCGGGACGGTTCATATGAGTAGAGAAATATCATCCTTTATCCTATATCAGGAGATCTATGAATGAAAAATCTGTTCATCATTATTTCAGAATGGATATAGTTTAACCTGCGATATGATTTCGAAATGTTTTAAAGATGTCCGTAAAAAAAAGATAATACAATAATGGATCGTCATGCCTAAACCGTAAAGGTTTCTGGATCTTATTCCTAAACGGGGGGGAACATTATTTGGTCAAGAAGAAGTCGGGGAGTAAAGAAATATCCATCTGCTGATGATGGATTCAGCGGTCTAGAAGCAGCAATAGTGCTGATTGCATTCGTCGTTGTTGGAGCTGTTTTTAGTTATGCTTTGATTGGGTCAGGTTTTTTTGCATCAGCCAAGGCCCAGGAGGCAACAGGGGCAGGAGTTAAACAGGCGACATCGAATGTTATCGTGGATGGATACCTGTATGGGACATACTCAGACAAATTAGACGCACTTAATTTTCTGATTGTCGTTCCTGAAGGAAATGAACCCTGCTCTTTATCTGACATTAAATATGTCTATTCTTATGATGGTGGCTCGCCACAGGAAATCCCGGGAATCTCTCCTGATGGATTTACTTCTGTCTCTTCAGACAAATCAGTACAAGTGAGATTAGAAAACCTGGGAGGTCCGGCTGCAGGAGGGACATTTACCTTGGAATTAAAACCAAAAATCGGAGCAAGTCTCTTTCTTAGCCGAAAATTATCTGAAGGATACGATGGGGGAGTAATTCTAACAGCCTAAAAATACTTTTTTACCTTTTTTTCATTAGAAAATTTGCCTGGTGTTTTTTGTCCTGATTTGTTCATCAAGGATTTTTAATCATTTCTAAAGGGAATATCAATGATATCCAGGTCTTCAGGTGCTATTATTTCCCCGGAAAAATGGGCTTTTGCATCTGCAATATGGCTATCAGTAGAAGTGTACCTGGTGCTGAAATGGAAGAGAGCAAGACGGTGAGCCTTCAGTGTCTGAGCTACAATACCCGCTTCTGCGGCAGTGGCATGCATGAATTCTTTCGCCCTCTCTTCTTCCTGCCGGTCAAAGGTGGCATCATGGATAAGGAGATCAGCATCCTGCCCGATTTCCGTCAGCTCAGAAAGGACAGGTCTGGTATCTCCGGTGTATATGATTTTTCTTCCGGGTCTGAGCGGTCCCATGACCATGCCTGGTGTGATTATCTTGTCTTTTCCATCCACAGTTATGACAACCTCAGAACCTCTCTGAAGTTTTCCAAAGAGTGGGCCCGGTCTGATACCAAGTTCTATTGCCTTTTCCCTGTTAAACCGCCCAGCTCTCATATTCTCTTCAAAGATATAACCGACACCCGGTATTCCATGATTTGCATCAAATACACGAATCGAATATCCTTCGTATATGAGAACATCGCCTGAATTGGCTTTTACTGATTCTACCGTAAAACTCAGTTTCGTTCTGCACAACCGGGTAATATCGGTTACTATCTCATGGACACAATCAGGGCCGACAATAGTGAGTGCCTGCTCCCTCCCACCAAAGGACATCGTCTGAAGGAGGCCGACAATTCCTAAAAAATGGTCTGCATGCCAGTGTGAAATGTATATTGCTTCCGGAGAAAATCCTGCGCGCGCTTTCATCATCTGTCGTTGTGATCCTTCTCCACAGTCAAAAATCAGGTCATGCGATCCCCATTTTAAAAGGATGCAGGGAAGGTTTCTGGATATTGTAGGAAGCGCCCCGGAAGTACCCAGGAAAAATATCTGCAGGGTTTCTCCAGATATTATTTCCACCCCCTTATGTGATTCAGGGATTTTTTTGCTTCAGGAATGGATCGCCCTTCTACAACAACAACTCCATGATAGTCTTTCATGAGAGCATGAGAAATTTTAGTCCAGTCAATTGTTCCTTCTCCGATAGGAAGATGTTCATCAGATTTTCCATGGTTATCGTGTATATGAATGTGCGAGGCAGAGGGAAGGACTTTTAAAAAATCCTTAACTTTCCCCATGGTATTGGCATGACCAAAATCAATGGTCATAGATACTCCCTCAATTCCTTCAATGATACCTAAGATCTCTTCTGGGTACCTGCATAAAAAATCATGAATATCCGGCATATTCTCAAGGCAGGCAATCACTCCGTATTCAGATGCAATTTTTCCGACCTCTCTCATGGCTTCTTTCTGGAGTTGCCATATTTTTTCAGGAACCAGTTTCCCGGTGCAGGAGAGGTATCCGGGATGGATAGTAACCCGGTCAGTTATTTCTGATGAAAGCCGGATACATTCGGTCAACTGCCGTACCGTTTCCCGCCAGATTGGGTCATTTATGGCAGCAGGGTTGAGATCACCATAGGGGGCATGTACCGTGACATCCAGATTTGTTGACTGAAGCGTTTCCACCACTATGTCATAATTGCCAGGTTTGCTGAAATGATAGTTACCATCTGCACACACTTCCCATCCTTCAAATCCAGATTCTTCAATTCCATAAATCCAGGAAATATCATCCCATACTTTTGCAGAAGAACCAAAAAAAAACCGCAGACTCATTATTGCCCCATCATCCCTGATAGAAAATCCCTGACCTTTTTCTGGAATTCTTCTCTGGTCCCCGAGTTTTCAATTCTGACTTTTGCAAGATCCATGGCTTTTCCAAGTCCAAATGAGCACTCCCTGTCATCACGTACAACAAGTTCTGCGATATCCTGAAGGTCATCTGACCTGCCCCGTTCTGAAAGCCTTAAAAACCGAGTCTGTAGAGGTGCATCTATGGAAACCAGGTAGAATTCAGAAAACGCCTTAGAAAATTCTGCAACTTCTGCATCCCCTCTTATTCCGTCAACAACAACAATTGGTGAATTTTGTTGTGTAATGACCGGAATGCATATTATGGCTATCGCAGCCATTCCATGCTGTTTCCTAAGATTCCGTGCAACGATGCCCATATTTTCATCTGTCGGATGACGACCTAGTCTGGCAACCTCCTTCCTGATGATATCTCCCATAACGACAACCGGTATCCCCAGTTCTTTTGCTACCGTGGAGAATTCACCTTTACCTGATCCCGGCATCCCCACTATTGCGATTACCTTCATATGTTATTTCTCCGTCACTCCTTGTCCGGATTCTGACTTTTTTCTCCAGTTTGTCAGCAATTTTTTTCAGTTCATTCATATCAAGTGGTTTTATACCGGTGTACACTCCCTGTTGCAGCACCAGGTCAATATCAGGTGCTACATCTTGGGATATTGTCATGACTTCCTCACCGTATCCTGGAAAAAGGGTGGTAACAACCTCAAAACTGCGAAGAGTTCCTGCGTGAAATGCGTCTGTACAAAGTGTCAGTGAATCCTTAACCTGTTTTCCAACAGCCCGTTCTTTCCCTCGTACCGTATACAAATTCCATTCTGCTTTAATATCCAGGGCAATATGGTCAATAAGCTGTTGCTGGATAAGTTCTCTGATAACGTCCGGGTATACTCCGTTGGTGTGAAGACCAGTAAGCAGACCGATTGATTTGCTATACCTGGCAAGAGCCAGAAGCGCAGATGGTTGCATGGTTGCTTCTCCTCCTGAGAAGATGACTCCACTAATGAGTAAAGATGAAGAACGGATGAGATCTTCAATCTCTTTGACAGCTCGTCTGTCTTCTCCGGTCTGGATGGCCTGGTTATGACAGTACCAGCATTTAACCGGACACCCGCGGAAAAAAACCACGCAGACTGACCTGCCCCTCCAGTCTACGGTGCTTAAAGGGACAAATCCTCCAAAGTTAACATGTATTGTTTCGGCCACTTCTCATGAAGTTTTGTTCTCCCAGCTAAAGAAAATTCAGGGTGCAATAGTCCCTGAACAACATTTCTTGTTTTCAAATAAATATAAATTGAGTCTTTTTAGCAAAAAAGAGCCTTTATGTATCTAATTATGAAACATATAGGCTATGTCAATAGTCGAGGATGCAAAAAAAGGCATCATCACCGAGGAAATGAAGGTTGTAGCTGCCCTGGAAGGTGTTACTGAAGATTTTATTCGGAGGGGGATCGCATCAGGCCAGATTGTAATACCGGTTTCACCATATAGAAAGGTAAAACTATGTGGAATCGGTGGCGGGCTTAAGACCAAGGTGAACTGTTCTGTTGGAACCTCCACAGATATTGTTGATGTGGACATGGAGGTTGAAAAAGTTAAAGCCGGTGAGCGTGCTGGTGCCGACACAATAATGGAACTTTCAACCGGTGGTGATTTTGTCGAGGTAAGGAAGCGGTGCATAGAAGCGACGACTCTCTCTTGTGGTTCAGTCCCGCTCTATCAGGCTTTTATTGAGGCAGCCAGGAAAGACGGAGCTGTCATCCACATGCGTGAAGATGATCTGTTCAGGATAACTGAGGAACAGGCAAAACTTGGTACCAACTTCATGGCAATACATACCGGTGTAAATCGGATCACTCTTGATCGTCTCCAGCGGCAGGGACGACATGGTGGTCTTTGTTCCCGTGGTGGTGCATTCATGACAGCCTGGATGCTTCATAATGACAAGGAAAATCCTCTTTATTCAGAGTTTGACTACCTGTGTGAGATATTAAAAGAGCATGAAGTGACCCTCTCTACTGGCAATGGTATGCGGGCCGGTGCTGTTCATGATGCAACTGACCGTGCACAGATCCAAGAACTAATTATTAATGCTGAACTTGGTGATCGTGCTCACGATATGGGTATCCAGGTGATCGTTGAAGGTCCTGGTCATGTCCCGGTAGATCAGATTAAGACTAATGTCCAGCTTATGAAACGGATGTCCGGAAACAAACCATTTTACATGCTCGGCCCGATTGTTACCGATATTGCGCCCGGATATGATGACCGGGTATCTGCAATCGGAGCTGCGATGTCCTCAATGTACGGTGCTGATTTTATCTGCTATGTAACTCCTGCAGAACATCTGGCACTCCCAACCCCTGAAGAAGTGTATGAGGGAGTTATTTCCAGTAGAATAGCCGCCCATGTTGGTGATATGATAAAACTAAATAAGAGAGAACAGGATCTTGCCATGGGCCATGCACGTCGCGACCTTGACTGGGAAGCACAGTTTAACCTTGCAATAAACCCTCAGCGGGCACGGCAGATAAGGACTGAGCGTGCTTCAGCTGACACTGATGCCTGCACGATGTGTGGTGACTATTGTGCTCTTAAGATAGCAAATAAAGTCATCAAGAAACTTGACTGAACTCTTCCCCACCTTTTTCGAAAGAACTTTTTTCCCTGAATATGATGGTAATCACATGGCATTTTCAGGAAGTCTCGCCCTCTCTACAAAGGGTGAGGGCGACATTGTAGACATTACCGAGAAAATACAGGAAAACGTTCGTTCATCTGGGATTACGATTGGCATCTGCCATGTTTTTGTCATAGGTTCAACGGCAGCGATAACGACTATCGAATATGAACCGGGTGTGTTACAAGATCTAAACCGGGCGTTATCAGTCTGTGCACCATCAGATATTACATATGCACATGACAGCCGGTGGGGAGACGGAAATGGAAGGTCTCATGTAAAAGCCGCCATGGTAGGTCCATCCCTGACTGTTCCTGTCAGTGATGGCGCGCTAGTTCTTGGGACCTGGCAACAGATTGTCCTACTGGAACTGGATACCCGGCCAAGAAGAGACAGGCATCTTCTGGTGACGATAATCGGGGATTAGTTGAGAATAACCAATTAATTATCTTTGTGAAAAGGTTATAGAGAGAGAATTTCTCTCCCGAAAACAGTATTTGTAATTTAATCGAGCGGTACGGTCTCGAGCTGTGAGACCAGTTCCCAGACGCGGGTGCGTGCATGGACCGGCATATTCGGGTCACTGCTAATCTCGTCAATCTTTGAAATTGCTTCTGCTGCACGAAGACCCAACTGACGTTCCTGGTTCTGAAGAATAGTACGGGTTTCGTCAGCTACACGACGAATATTTCTGGGTATCGTGCCATCATCAATAATGGCAGATAACATCTGAATACAGATATCGATAGTTTGTTCTGGAGTTGGCATATTATCACCTGCTGGAACCTTCGCTTATAAGTAGACCCCCACCCCATAAAACAGTACTGACTGATGACTTCCAAAAAAAGCCCTGATGAGATAATGGCAGAGTACCTCCTGAAAGGAGGAAAAATGCTGGCAAAAACTTGTCCTGTCTGTAATTGTCCCTTATTTGAAGTGAAAGGAGAGACTTTTTGTGTGGTTTGCAGGGAGGACGAGATTGAAGGTCAAGAATTAGTGAAAAAACCTGTTTCTGCAGAAAAAATTGAGAAAAAAACCAGTGTTGCGGTTGAGGAGCTTGTGGCTCCCGGGGGACTTGAGGATGAGTTTGCCCTTACAATAAGGGCCCTCCTTATCCAGGCCCGTGAAGAACGTGACAGTACCCGGATTTTGCATCTCATGGACGCAGTAAAACACGGTGCTGAAGCTTATGCTCTACTTCTTTATGGGTATGGGCGACGAGATATGTCATAAATTATCTCAGCTTTTTTTACTCCAATCCCCGGAACCTGTATGAGATCTTCTTTTTCGGCATTAATTACTGCCCCAACTGACCCGAACGCTGTAAGAAGGGCACGTGCATATTTGGGTCCAAGATCAGGAAAAGCACTGACAATTGCCTCCTGGGCTGCTGAAAAGCTCTCATATGATTCTTTCTGCCCTGAGCCCCGTTCCTTATATCCAGATTCTTCTTCCCGCCTTGCCAGAACCAAGAGAAAGTCTGCAGTGTCTCCCGGGTCACGGGTCTGGAAAATTGTGATTCCCATCGAGACGGATATCGCAGCAAGAGCTCCTCTCAAGGCATTCGGATGAATGTCTCTCTGTGCATATATGTCACCACCTTCGATGATAAGGACCGGTCTTGCACATGCTTTTGACATCTCCCTGAGCTGGTCCAGAAGGTCACGATCGATAAGACTGTCAACAAAATCCCGTGATGTTTTTCGTTCGACAAGTATCCGGTCTCCTATTCTGTAATCCCCTTGTAAAAGGCGTTCAATCCTTATTACTGCTCCGGCAGATGAGAGATGTTCTGCTACTTTTGAAGTCAGTTCCCTGTCGTCGACAAATATCCTGGGACCTTTGAAGAACTCTTCCTGGATTGATTTTGCTTTTTGCAATTCTTCCGGATCGAGGGGAAGAGCTGTCTGTAGGGGTTGTTTCTCATGTCCGGTGATTTTTTTCATCCCGTTGGCCATAGCTTTTTCCCTTCTGCGAGATACTATCTGAAAAGTCTCATCAGCAGTTTTTCGGGTAACCAGAACAATGATTCGTCCTGTTTTATGTCGTCCTGTCCTCCCTTTCCGTTGAATACTCCGGATTTCTGAAGGGACTGGCTCATAAAAGATAACTACGTCTGTTGAAGGGATATCAAGGCCTTCTTCACCCACTGATGTTGCAACCAGGACCTGAAACTCCCCTTCCCTGAAACGGGTGATGGTTGCAATCTGTTTCTTTTGGGATAGGCCTTTTTCCTGGTCTTTTGTTGCTTTTCCGACAAACCGCTCGGCAGATATTCCTGCTACCTGAAGGGTATCCACCACCATCTTCACGGTATCGCGGTAGGTGGCAAAAATGATAATCTTTGTATCCGGAGATTGTTCAAAAATTGAGGAAACCAAGTCAGGGAGGATAAGAAGTTTTGGATGGCATTCTTCTTTCCACTCAATTGACCGATTCAAAAGCCTCATAAACCTTGGATCAGATGCAATTCGTTTGGATGCCTTAGATCCACCTGGTGCATTCCCCTCTGATAGCAGTTTGTTGAGGTAACTTTTGAGGACCATACATCCCTGTGATTCTGCAAGGCCAATTGCATGACGCAGTTTCATGAGTTCTGCATGGATACTGGCTGCTGCAAATCCTGATGCATCCCGCTCTGCAATACGTTGCTGGATACTGGCAGATATCTCCTGGAGTGTCTTCATAGAGAGCGATGCCTCGCTGGTAACCGGAAATCCTGCCTGTTTAAGTTGATTTAACCGATCATTTACAAGAGCCTTCAGATCCTCGAGTGATGTCTTCAGGTCAGGGGGAAGGTCAACACGAATTATTTCAATTTCCTTCTCATGGACATAAGGCCTGACGTCTGGATCTGTTTCAGTCCTGGTCTCTACCGATTTTATATGAAGGTTTTCAACGATATCAACTATTTTTTCTTTGTTTCCCCCGGGAGAAGCGGTCATTGCAAGTATGAGCGGATCTTTTGCTGTCTCCATGTACCGGTTTGCAAGGAACACGTAGGCATAATTTCCAACAGCCCGGTGCCCTTCGTCAACAATAAGCAGTGAAATATCCGAAAGATCATATCTACCAGCAATAATATCATTTTTAATAACCTGGGGTGTTGCAAGAACAACTGAAGCAGCCATCCATTCGGATGTTCGCTTGTCCGGAGATGCTTCTCCTGTAAACATGGCAAATTTTGTGATATCGTCTCCGGGTATCACAAGATGTGATTTAAAATATTGAAGATGCTGCTCAACCAGGGGCTTTGTCGGTGCCATCATGAGTACTTTTCCCCCGTTCTGATACAGCCGAGATGCAGCAACAATCAACGCAATAGCGGTTTTTCCAAGACCCGTAGGGATAACTACAAGTGTGTTTCCCTCCAGGGCGTTCATGGAGATGGAGAACTGGTATGTTCTCTTTTCCAGTGTTTTCGGTGTAACAAAGGGATGGGAGATATATTCCATCAGATGATTGAAGAGAATGAGCTTTTGCCCCTGATAAGGGCTGGGATAAGTTCTGCAAGCTGATCCGCTGGTACCCGTACCTGTTGCATGCTGTCCCGGTCACGAAGTGTTACGGTTTTGTCCTGAAGTGAATCGTAGTCAACTGTTATGGCAAATGGTGTTCCTATTTCGTCCTGTCTTCGATATCTCCGCCCGATGGCGCCCGAATCATCATATTCCGCCAGTATCCCGTGAATCTGAAGAGTGCGGGCAATATCTTTTGCCATAACATCAAGTCCGTCACGTGACATCAGGGGAAATACCGCGGCCTGTACCGGAGCTATCCGGCTGGGGAACCTCATCACTTTCCTGACTTCTCCTTCAACCTCTTCTTCAGAATAAGAATGTTCCAGAACAGCATAGATCATCCGGTCAATCCCATAACTAGGCTCAATTACATGGGGTCTGACGTCAATACCCCTGACATCCACTTCCTGCTCTTTAATTTCATATAAATCAGCAGGTACAAAGATCTCTTCCCCGTCTACAACCACCGTTGCACCATCAGTTCCTGGTGTTACTTCCTGAAGGGCGTCAGATATTGCTTTTGCTTTTCCCCGGTATTTCGGACCAAGCACCCCCATGTTTGCGTTGATGACCCTTTTCATCTCCCGCTTTGGTTCTTCATACTGAATATATGCGGTAAAGGAGTCTCCGCTCTCTTCAGCATGTGCACGCAGGTCGTAGTCTGTCCGGTCAGCAATTCCCACTGTTTCAACCCAGCCAAACCGTTCTGAAAATATTTCTGCATCCCAGCAGTCCTCGGCATAATGGGCACGTTCGTCAGGGAGATGCTGTCGGAACCGGAGTTTATCCTGATTCACCCCGGCAGCTACCAGAAGTTCATGTGTTAGAGCAAGGTAATACGCGACATATTCATTTGCAATTACTCCCCTGGCCACAGCATCCTTCATGGTATAGGTTTTTGCATCCTGTCCAGCAAGCTGCTGCTCTGATGTAAGGAGCGGAAATGCGTATATTGCATATCTCTCAAAATTGGGATGATCCTTCATTTCCGGATGAACAAAGATCTCTGCTTCTGCCTGGGTAAATTCACGCAGACGTATCATTCCCTGTCTGGGTGATATTTCGTTCCGATATGATTTGCCTATCTGAACTGTTCCAAACGGAAGTTTATCCCGGTAGAACCGTAATAGCCTGCCAAAGTCAACAAAGATTCCCTGTGCAGTTTCAGGTCGTAAATACCCTTTCCTCTGTGAACCAGGACCTATAGTGGTCTGAAACATCAGGTTAAAGGTGAATACCTCAACTTTTCCAAGTATTTTCTCACATGCCGGGCAGGGCAGGGCACAAATCTTCTCTGCAAGGGTCTCACATGAAAGGGTTGCTGCATTTGGAATATTATGAGCTTCTGCGACATGATCGGCCCGCAGATATTCTCCACATGCAGGACACTGGCACATTTTATCAGAGAAACCTTTGACATGTCCTGATGCTATATACATAGCTTCCTGGCCAATTGTTGGACATTCTATCTCGTAATATCCTTCCGAAATGACATAGAACTGGCGCCAGAGGTCTTCGATTCGACGCTTGACCAGAGTGCCAAGAGGGCCGTAATCGATAAATCCTGCAACTGAACCATAGCATTCCGTCGTGGGCCAGACAAACCCTCTGCGTTTTGCCAGATCCATTACATTATCAAAGACATCACTCATCTGGGATCACAAACCGGGATACATATTGCTCTCATCTACGATGAAGATTTTCTTCTGAACCTGCCCCCCCATAACCAGAAACTAAACACATTGATAAATGGGGACCCTCAGTATGACGTTGCAGAGTTGCACTTTTTTACCTCACCTGGTATCACCATATAATAGATTTCGGTCTTATTTCACGAAAAATACAACAAACTTAAATAATTGCAGCGGTATCTATATCGGTATCCCTAATGTGTGTGATTCTCCATGCCTGAAGAGGTTGCAAAGAAAGAACAGTTGTTGCAACTGTTCGCCAATATGACCGGTAACACAAAGATTGTGGAGCCGATGAAGAAGATCCATGGAACGCTTCGTGACAGCGATGCGGTTGAACGGGAGATTGCACTCATCATGAGAGAGCTCCTTGACCAGGGATTCTTCAAGACAAAGCTGAGACCTATTCAGCTTGCAAAGCTTATCTGTGCGTATTACGGCGGGAAAAATGATACCGAGATTGCAAGGGAACTGGGAGATGAAAAACTCTCTAAAACCGTTGCCCGTGCACGTGTCAGAATGAAACTTTTCCGTGAACTTGATTTCAAAATGCCGTTTGATCGAAACCAGATGGAACACCTGCTTGTCTCAGGCAAGACAATGAAGGAGATTAGTGAAGAACTGGGTATCAGCCCTTCAACATTGCGTGAGTACCGGCATGTTCTGGAGGCTATGGTTGACCGGGAAATGGATCAGTATCTTGAACGGATCCGTGATGTCATGGAAGACCGTGACCTGACTGAGAGTATGACTTCCTCTGCAACAAAAGATGCATTTGGTGAATCCATTGACATCACTGAAGCAGAGCTGATTGATATAACCTGATTTTTTTTATGAAAATTATCTATCCCGGCCATGCCTGTGTGATACTTGACGGTTCAAAGAAAGTTCTGATCGATCCCTTTGTTCCTGATGGAAACATCCCTGTGCAGCCTGACCTTGTTGCGGTGACTCATGCTCACGCTGACCATATGGGTATTGCATCATCGTTTTCTGTTCCCATTATAACCAACAATGAAATTGCCCATTATCTCAGAGGTAAAGGTTGTACAACAGAAGCAATGAATATTGGAGGGACTATCGAGGTTGATGGAGTCAGTTTTACCATGGTCCAGGCTATGCACTCCTCGTGGATAGAAGAAGGGGGAATTGGGATGTACGGAGGTGTATCTGCCGGTTTTGTTATCGGTATGGACGATATAACGGTCTATCATGCTGGAGATACGGGACTTTTTTCAGACATGCGATTGATCGGGGAGTTATATCATCCAGATGTTGCCCTCATACCTATTGGAGGGAGATTTACTATGGGATTTTGTGAAGGGATGATGGCTGCTGAGTTTATCGGTGCTCCTGTTGTAATTCCAATCCATTATAATACGTTTGACAAAATCAAGCAGGATGTAGATGAATTTGCCCGGGCAATAAACGAAACAACAGATATGAAGGTTGTTATATTAAAACCCGGGATGGAATATGAGACTGAATAATAACTCATTGCTATTTTTTTAATTTGGATTTTTTCAGCCAGTTATACCTGATCTGTTCTTTAATCATAAGGTTTTTATTCGATTAAAAGGATGGATTCTCTGTTTTATTCATGGAAGAAAGATGGCTGACCCGTGAAGAGGAAGAATTCCGGTTGTCATTATTATCACAGTGGACAAAGGGATTATCTCCGATTGAGCAACGCATTAGTGTTTTTTCTCATATTAGGGATATTCCTTATGCAATTATCCCCGGATGGCGGTTTGAAAAGGATATCATCAGGCTTATGATAGTTGAAAACCGGGGTTGGTGCGGACCAAAACATTATTTGCTCATGTGGATGTTTGAAAAACTCGGAATTAAAACCGAACCGTACAATATTCCTTTCCGGTGGCAGGATCAAAAGGTCCAATACCCGGCGTTACTGGAAAAATATCTTCAATATCTTCCTGATACAAATCATCTCTGTTGCAAGGCACTTCTTAATAAACAATGGCAGATTATAGATGCTACCTGGGACCCCCGGTTAAAAAAAGCCGGCTTTCCTATCAACGATCCATGGAATGGAATCAGTGGCACTATTCCAGCTGTATTGGGAATCAATGAATCAAACAGGATACCCCCCCGGGATTCGGTACCTGTATTCAAATCAGAAAGATTCGAATTTACCGCGAAATTAAACAAGTGGATGGAAGAAATTCGTTCTGATAAAATATGAAAATGGCTGTGAAAAAAGATTTTCTTCAACAGGATACAGAAACCAAATATCGTATATTTTCAGGTCTGATATTAAATAACTGAGTAAATACCCGGGTATGTTGAGTAACCTGGAATTGTTTGGTCTATTTCATTAAATAACCGCTCAATGGCGATTATATCAAATGCTGGTTTATAATAAGCTGCAGATATTGTAATGCGATCGTTAAAATTAGAGAGCGCAAAGAAAAATGCAGGTGCCAATGAGTGGTTTGGTAAAATATATGCATCATGAACCGGGATTACTGCATTAATCAGTTCCCCATCAATTATTCCTGTATTTGAAAAGAGAGGAATCCTTTTTCCGGATGTAATATTTTCCTCCCACCGTTTTTCTATCTCCTTTTTTGCTGCACAGTGACCTTCTGCGTACAGCCGTTCAGCTTCTAATGCACCGTCTAGTCCGGGTTTACCTCTCTTTATTGCATCCACCACAGTTTTGACATGCATTGCGGTATCTCTCAAGGATTCATCTTTTCGTACAAGGATTTCTACAACAAATGCCGTGGAAAAATTATGCACCGATCGGACAGAATTATGTGGAAGGTAACGTCTCAGGTCAACAGTATTCAGGAGTGAAATTTCCATGTCCTCATTTTTATCTGTCATCTGTGCACATGCCCTTGCGATAGTTGCCAGCATCAGGTCATTAATGGTGACATTCCATTCCTTTCTGATCTCATGTATCAATTTTGTTCTTTCAGGCTGAAGATGGAGAACTGAGTAAGACTGGCGGTCACTCATTAAGGATAGATATGGGATAGTAAAATCATCAGACCATGATATCGTGCTTTCTGGAGGGGAAGTTATTCTATTTTCCTGATTTATCAGCGAAGAAACCCGTGGCAATTCTCGTTGCTTTAATGATGTTGGTATCAGTTTTTCTGTTTCTTCGGATTGTATCAGCCGATATTGATTTAGAATGAGATTTACCATGTCTTTCAGGCCCCTCCCATCCATGGAAATGTGGTGGACATTAACAACCAGAATGTCTCCCCTTTTCTGATCAGCACTTTTAATGAGGACCAGCCTGATGAGTGGCCCCTGGTAGGGATCTATGGTAGTGGATAAGGCATCATGAAGAACAGAAATTGGTTCAGGAGATGAAAGGCATTTTACAAGTTCATCACTCCGGATCTCAGGGATCTCATCCCACCAGAGCATATCAATATCCCTTTTTACTCTGCAACGGGTGACTGGTTCTGCGATTGTGGCTATTTCTGTTGCTTTCTTTAAAATTTCCTGATCAATGCTGCTTTCAAATTCGATTACAAGGTGACTTATCTGGTTGGAAAAGATACAAAGCAGGTCTGAAAAGAAGTCAAATGGGTGAAGGGGATATTTTCTGTGCTCATATTGCATGAAGATACTATTCTTTGCCTCAGGCTAGTATTAGGCTTTTTGTAAACCTGTTATATGATGGCATGATTCTAATTAATAATGGTACCTTTTAATCTAAATGGGCGACAATTTGTCGAAATAGTCAAAGCTACTAAATGTGCGCGAAAAACTGGGGTATTTTTCTTTTTAAATTGAATATAGGGGTCATATTCCCTTTTAATAACGACCCGCAATAGGTATGGTTTGTGGGGAGGTATAGAGTATATGCCTGGGGTATCGATACCAATAGCGAGAAACTATGTGAAGGTTATGAAATACAGTATTTGGTTTTTTTTAAAAGATAGGTGCAATTATTGCTCTAATAATTATTACTATAATTCCTAACCATAATTTATGGCACAAACTCTCTGATCTCTTATTTTTTGGATCATTTTATCAATTTGGCGTTTTTGGTCTCTTTTTCAGGGAAACTATATAATGCAAAACAAAGAAAAATTCATGAATAGTAGAGATTGATGATTGTATCAAAACTACAGGAAGATAACCTATGAATAACCTGGCAATTTACACTAAAATTAAAATTTTTACATTTCTGTTTGTTACCCTGAGCATCCTGATAATCTCAGCCAGTGCAACAATTTTCACAGAAAATGGTGATGAGATCGACGCAGACGGTTTACACAGGCTCATTGCTGATGATGCTCCTGAATATTCAACAGATAGTATAGTCTTTTTCTATGATCCGGAATGTGGATCATGTATCCCGGCTCATGAGTATCTTGAATCGTATATCGAAGAAAATCCTGACACTCTGGTGATAATACATAACATTGATAACAGCCAGGAAGATTGGGATCTATTTAATGAGTTTAAAAATACCTTCAACCGCGAAAAAGTATTTGTTCCGGTAATATATATCGGACCTGTTGCCCTTGAAGGACATGAGGATATCGAAGCATACTTTAATGACGTGTATGCCTGGTATGCACCAAAAATCTAATCATTTTTTGTAGCTGTATCTCTGGTTATCCCGCGGCCATGGTGGTGTTACTTTTTTTTAAAAATTTGTTATTGAAATATATTACAATTCTGTTCCAAAAAATCAGACGCAGGGAAAAAAAGGGCATATTACATTATGTAATGTCTACTTAACAGGCAGAAAATACCAGAAAGAATAAAAGGAGACCTTTGAAATGTAAAAATATGGAAAAAATTTTGTCATGTCTTATCCTGTTGGTAGCAACAGTTCTCCTTCTTCCAGGGAGCTTTGCAGAAGAAACCCAGGTAGAACTTGTAGAAAATGTCACTGAAATTCTTCCGGTAGAAGAAGAATCACTCTTCAATGCAACATACACGGCTGATGTAAACACAACCACCCTTACCATGGCGGTAAATGAGACTGTCCTTGTATCCCTTGCAGAAAATCCAACCACTGGATACATGTGGAATGTTACAACCTCCTCAGGTCTTGAGATTGTAAATGGTGATGGTAATGGCACCTATACAATGGATGCAGCTCCTGCCGGAATGGTTGGTGTTGGTGGAATCCACGAGTGGATTGTACAGGCAGTAGAGATTGGAAACCAGACATTCTCTGGAACATACATGCGGAGCTTTGAACCAGTAACCGGTGAAGAAGATACCTATACTCTTGATATCACGGTAGAGTAACGATTTTTACAAAGGTTGTTTGTTTCAAGTTTTAAAACCTGGCTCAACAACTTTTATACATGTGACTTCTGATGGACTGATATATTACCAGTCACGGATACTGGTCTGACCATACATTTCTGATTTCTCACGCACACTGGGCTCTGGAACCGGCATTGTATCAAGGTCAGTCTGTTCCCTGATATCCAGACGTTTTCCGGTAAGAGGTATCTTTCCGACCTGGAAAAAACAATCTGCTTTTCCATCCAGTTTAAGCAACCATCTGTCCATAATTGCTGTAATGTATACAACCGGGCTGCCACATTGTGCCCGCTTTCTGCATATGTCATTAAAATTCATCAGCTGATCCTGATCATCTGGTCTGAACCAGGAGAGATGATGCTCAATAATGAGAACCGACGAGGTGTCAAGCTGTATGGCTTTACACAATTCAGAAAGAGAAGAAATCCTCAGATGAACAAACCGGTTGAGGTTTTTCTCGTGAATTTTTAGAAGTGGAACAAATTTATGATTATTAATATAAGTAATCAGTCCGGTTTTGTACCTGTCTGGTATATCTGCCAGGCTATGGTGGAATTCTGCATGGGAGGCCTGGATAATAATGAATGAATGGGGAGGAAAATTCTTTAGAGGATTATTCCTGTCTTTCATTTTATCGGATAATTGAATAGTGAGCATATGAATTTTTCACATGCAAGGTGAAAGTGTTCCAGTGAATTGTTTCACCGGGCATGGCAATGATTTCTCTATGAATGAAGCAGTATCAGATGTTTAATAACATTATTCCTGTGTATAGTCGTTGTTCTGTCTGAAAACAAAGTATATCTCTTCCCATGCCTTGTCAAGTAGTCTTTGGTAGTATTTCATATCCGCACTCCTTGGATCAAATGCCGGATCTACGAGAAGTTTCTTCTCATCCCTGACGATAAAGGATGCATCCATTCCGGGAACAATTTCTACGCCATATGACTGGTACATGTCAATAACAGCCTGGGCAATACACTGTTTCTGGTACCGCTCCCGTCCAATACGCCGGGTGATTACAAGGTCTGATAATGCGGCAGAACCAATCCCCTCCCGGTATTGCTGGTAGATCCATCTGATTTCCGAAAACAGTGATTTCATTCTCGCAATATCTGTCTCTTTTGCCATGACTGTCAGCATTTCATCCTGCATTTTCCGGATGTACGGGGGTGTGTTCCTTCGTCTTGCTGCAAGACCTCTTATTTTTATGGCTCCACTTTTCAGCCTTCCAAAATAATTTGCATAAGAGCCGGTACCGTTTTTCTGAGGGAGGAATACAATCCAGTCATAGGTTTCAGTTTCAGAATGTATACCTATGAGTTTATAAATCGCTTTTTGTATCTCATCGGTATTGCATCCCTGGATAAAGAGACAGTCAATTATGGCATGCAGTACTCTTCCATTCATTCGGCTTACAAGAGCGACACATTCCTGCAGGAGATGTGTTGCCTGAAGTGTTATCTGTTCATGTACCTCGATCCTCCCAAACCTGGCATTTTTGTATCCTGTATACCCGAAACATGTTACCAACATCCACTTGAGAATTCCGTCCATCCCAGCGTAACCGGGATCCGATTTTTTCTTTTCTTTTGTTTCAAGCCTTAACCTGAGGATGGGATCCAGGACCTGTGCAAGAAAACCATCCTTGTCAGGTTCTTCAAGGGTTTCAGGGGATAAATTGTATTTTACGATAATTGATGGATAAAAAGAGGTAAAATCGATCTGAATAACGTCTTCATAGATACCTGGTTGTGGCTGAAGGGTAAGTCCCCCCCGATAATCGAGTCGCATCCCGTTTAATAACCTTTCCGCTTCTGCATCACCCTTCCTGTATGGTACTGCAATGCCCTTTGCAAGTGCTTCATATACCTCATAACTGGAGATGAGTGTTCCCGGAGTAAGTCTGCAGGCAAGATTTGGAGAAAGTCCACTCAGCCTGGATGCAAGAAAGATCCCCCTGACATCTCCCTCACGGTACATGAAACTCTGCCTGGTATCAATGATGAGACGTCCTTCTGGCATTCTGGCACCAAGGCGGTGTTCCATTCTGCCATAACTAAAGTATGAACGCGATGAAATGGTTCGAAACTTCCCTGTCCGGCTCAGTGTGTTTGATAAATCCCATTCCTCTGCATGGGCAGAGAGATGAGATGACCAACGGTCATAGTCCGGAAAAAGAACGATATCCGGATCGATCAATCTTGTCAATTCAAAGAGTTCATCGGTATTCCTGCGTTCAGATCCGGAGAGTGTAATTACTCTTTTGTCACCGTCTCCCCGGATTGTGACTGTTCCCATATGAGAGGACCGGTGAGGATTTTCGCTACATGAGATCTCCATGGTCCTGAGTTTAGGTTCATGATCCAGTATGAACCGGTCAAGCCCTCTTTGTCCTCCCGGAACATTGCCGGTTTCTGCCGAAAATCGTTGTTCCGGTCTGATATCCACGTTGAAAAGCCTGGCCTGGTACTGTGTCTGCTGCTCAATCTGCTCTGCAACTTCCCTGCCGGCAAAGACCTGATACCCTCTCTGTTCTCCGTATATGGTTCGGATGGTACATTCTGTGATTTTAAATTCTGAGTCAAGACCATCGATAAGGGAATAGTACAGATGAGGATCAGGAAACGAGACATAAAATGATGATTTCACCGGATAATGGGAGACCGTGAGAGCTCCATTTTTGATCTCCCAAAGAGAGATTCCGTCACGTGATCTACAAGTATCAAGGATGAAGGAATTTTTGATGTCATCCTGTGATGCCAGTTTATCAGGCGCATCGCCTGGTTTTCTTAATGCATGGGGGATTACCTGTTCACTAGTTGCTTTGGACAGAGTACGAGGCAGGATACTTTCAGACATGGCATAGCAGGATCCCGGCACCCGGTATCTAAAGTTTTATGAAGCAGGGTGAAAGTGAACCGGGCCGGCACCGGTATTCATACCTTGAAAGCAGAGTAAAATTTAAAATGTGTGGACGGTTTTGTATTGCAGCATCTCCTGGTGAGATAATGGAACAGTATGGTGTGGTTGTTCCTTTGAGTAAAATCCCGTTTTATTTTTCATCTGCTTCATTTCCCCTGCTTTCTTTCGGAGGGATTATCAACTCTTCAGCTAGTGGGGACCAGGTATTGATCCTCACGACGAAAGCCATTCCTCCGTATAATGACATTCATGACTGGATGCCGGTCATTTTCGATCCTATGCATGAACAGGATTATTTAAATGAAGGAGACGTGTCAGGCATCTGGAAATCACTGGATTATTATGAGGTATCTTCGCTGGTAAACCGGGTTAATGTAGACAGTCCTGATCTTATTGTACCGGTTACGCACAAATACGGCCAGATACCTTTTGGTGATGGATAAGTGATGGTGATTATGCCAGGATTAATTGCAGGATATCCTCATGCGGGATGAATGACAAATACTTCTTTTGGCAAAGAAAAAGACCGGCTCTTGTCAATTTGGGATGTCAAACAATAATTCCGACCATTTCATTCTTGTTTTTCACGGTGCCGAGGTATTTGATACCGGCGATGCTTCAACATTTATTCGTCTTTTAAATCCTGAAAAATCTATTGTTGCCGGTGTCATGGCCCGGACCGCTGCCGGTGAATCCGGTCTTGAGGTAATCTATGACGGAAGAAGGCCAAGTGAAATCCTTTCACAATATGGGGCACATGAGGCTGTGCTTGTCCACCGGGCAAAAAATTCTGTTTCCGCTCACCGGTTTGGCTCTATAATTCACTCTCACCTTGAAGAACGTGGACTTATTTTTATAGAACCGGGAACCGGACAGATACTTGTCTATGGATCTGTGGAAATGTCATGCATACGCTGGCTAAAGGAGAAAACCGGATATATTATTGTTAATGGAGAAAGGCATAAGGACAATCCGCCAGGTATGCGTCGCATTGGGGGTTGTCTTCCAGGAGAACCGGTATTCGTTAATGGAATAATAATAGGCCATGCAACCAATGAGGAAGTAGTAATTTCTTTGCAAGATGGGGCTATTGAGGCTGTATCAGGAATCCTGATTAAAGAACATGGGATAGAAAAACTCATGCGGTCCGGTTGTCCGGATATTCAGAAGGCCTGGTGTAAAAGTGGGCATATTCGGCTTTCTTTCCCCAAAAAAGGTGATAATCAAAGAAAAAGAGGAAAGATTGCGGTAATCGATCATAAAGCCATGGCATGTTATGACTGTTTTGGTTTTGATATCTGTGGGATTCTGGCTATCGGAGATGATACTACTTCAATATGCGGACATATTGGATGTTCCCGTGGTATACCGGTTCTTGGTATCACCGATGGAGATATCGATGGAATTGTGCCTGAAGGATACGCACCTGGCAGTGTTGTTTTGTTAGCGGTGAATGAACGAGATGATGAACTTGGAAGAGAGATTGTAAAAATGGTTCCTGAATATCAGGTTATTTGGAATGAATGGGTTCATGAAATCATAAGTAAACTGGGGGACCGGGTCAGAATTGTTCATCATGAGTATGGTTTCATTCAAAATGAGCAATAATGACGCATTTTTTCCATTAGTTCACAGGGTAATTGGTGGTACTGGTCCAAGATATGGTTCCAGTTCTTTTCTTTCATTAGATTTTGTGACAATATCCGGAATATTTTGGGTAAGTATTTCTATGATGGGTGCGACTTCTGCCTCCAATCCGATATTACCAAAAATATCAAGCATATCATAGATCTGGCATATATCCCCTTCAGTTTCGTCCATCATTTTTTCGACAAACTTCCAGTCCGGCTCTGTATCGGTTGAAAAAAATGTGAGTAACCCCTCTCCGATGGCATACATTGCCTTATATCTTCGAATTCCTTCAAGGTTTAAGATAAGCTCCTGAAATACCCGGGGATTATGAGTTGTTACGGTGTTCCGTAACTTTTTGACCAGTTCATATGCCCCGCCTGCAATGGCATTTGCGACGACAAATCCGGTAAATGCTGAATATTCTCCGTCGTACGCGATTGCCTGCAGGAGAGGGTTTAATAATAATCCGATCTGGTAATGGAGTGATGAAGTGTGACAATAGAGTTCAATATCCCTGTTTTCTGAAATATCATACTGGAAAAGGAGATCTATTGCCTCAATCCTCTCACGGAGAAAGAGGGTTGATATGCAGGTGTATGAATCCGGTTCATTAAGAACATCTTCATTAATGGTATTGCATTGCAGATTTTCCGTTACCAGAAGGTCTTTCCATAGTGATAATACTGCATTTTTATTCCCAAGTCGTCCGGCAGCAATGAATGCACATGCTTTTTCATGAGATGTGACTGGATTATTCAAAAGAGCATACAGGGTCTCTTCCATTTCATGAGTATTTCCAAGTGCAGCACAGTGTGCGGCATACCTGAGATTTTTTTGTAGAAATTTCCTCTCATGTAACACTGGTTTTAGTATTTTCAGGGCATTTTCATCTTCTCTGATCTGGTTGAGTAATGCTTCACAGTCTAGTACCAGGAGAATATCATTCGGACAATCTGCCAGGGCATTTTCATATTCGGAGTAAATACTAAGGATCAGGGATTTTGAGAGGCGGCCAGATAAAAGGTCAAATCCGTCTGAAAATTCCTGAGCGTTTTCTTGTATCTCAAAAAGAGAACCCATCTCATATTATTCTTACCTGAAAGAAAAAAGGATGTTCTATTCATAGTAAATTATGACTTGTTCAACCCTGATATTGAAATAAAATTTTTGGGCTTTTTTATTTCATATTACGAAAATGGAGAGTGTTAATGGATTGATCAGTAATTACCCTGGATAATAGAAATTTAAGAAATATGAGGGTGAATTTAGACGTTTTAGGACGAATTTTCTCATTTCTTTTTTGCCTGGTCAAGATAAAGCTGTGCGAGGTAATTCTCAGGGTCAGTTTTTAACACACGCTCACATATGGTTATTGCTTCTTCACATCTTCCAAGATAATATAATGAATTGGCTTTTGCGAGCAAGGTATCCGGATCATCTGGATAAACGTGTAATACATGGTCATATGATTCATATGCTTTCTCATACTTTCCAAGATCCATGTAGGCAGATCCCTTCAAAGACCAGGTTTTTGAGTCATTTGGATTTATCGACAGTCCTTTATCGAAAGCTCGTATCGCTTCCATATATTTACCTTGTTGAAGAAGGCCAAATCCCTTTACATACCATGATTCAACATCTCCCTGAGATCCCATGTATTGATAATTTATCCTCAAAAATAATAACTGCTATGAAATGAGCTGGAATGGGTATGTTAAACGGATGATTTTTACCTGACAAATCAGTCAGGTAGTGCACAGACACCGGTTTTGTCATTTTGAATAGGTATGATTGAAATATCATTCCCTGTTTGAGACACCAGTTTTTTAATTACAATTGACTTTGGTTCTGCTTATTTGATAATGATGAAATCGAAACATGTTAGCATGGCCCATGCAGTATGCCCGGCAGAACGTGCCAGGATGCTTGACAATCCTCTTCGGTCCCTTCTTGTAAGACCACACCGGCTCCTTAACCCATACATAAAACCCGGTATGACGGTCCTTGATGTCGGATGTGGACCTGGTTTTTTTATAACTCTATTAGCAGAACTGGTTGGCCCCTCTGGTCATGTCATCGCTGCAGATCTACAACAGGAAATGCTTGATATCGTCAGGGAAAAATTGAAACGTGATAACATATCTGGCCGGGTAAGTCTTCATAAGACACATGCAGATTCACTGGATCTCACTGGTTCTGGTTATATTGACTTTACAATTGCTTTTCACATGGTCCACGAGGTTCAGAATCCGGATACATTTTTTTCCGAAGTATATACAGTTTTAAAACCTGGTGGATTATTCCTTGTAAGTGAACCAAGGGGTCATGTAAAAAAGAACGAGTTTGATGAAGAAATAGTCCTGGCAAAAAAAGCAGGATTTACTATTATGTCTGATAATTACAGCCTGAGGGAATTCCAGGTAATTTTACACAAAGCATGACTGAACGATTCATTACAATCAGGGAATATGTGAAGCAGGTACTCTGTGAAGGTGGATCACATGGATTTGATCACACTCTCCGGGTTACCCGGTTATGTCAAATCATTGGAATGGAGGAGCGTGCAGATATGAACATTCTTATTCCTGCAGCCTTGTTTCATGACATTGCCAGGCCTGTTGAAAAAAAGATCGGTATTCCTCATGAAGAGGAAGGAGCAAAAATTGCCGGAGAATATTTGAGATTAAACCATTATCCTGAAGTAAACATCCCTCATATTATGCATGCAATCCAGACTCATCGGTTCAGGTCAGATCTGGCTCCAAAGACCCTGGAAGCGAAAATTCTTTCTGATGCCGACAAACTGGATGCAATCGGTGCAGTAGGAATTGCCCGGACATTCATTTCTGCTGGTGAAAGAAACGGCGATATAACAGATGCGATGAATCACATCGATGAAAAACTGGTAAAGTTAAAAGACATGATGTATACAAAAACCGGGCAGGAAATCGCCAGAATGAGGCATGAATACCTTCTGTCATTTGTAAGGACAATCAGGGAGGAAATGGATAATGAAGATTAGATTTTTTAAAAAACTAATGTTCTATTGCGAATGAAACAGCATTTTCATAGGTAGTAGTTGCTCCATCACCATTCCATACAATAAGGTCCAGATTACCTGATGAAATTTCATCAGATAGAGGTGCATCAATTTTCACACGGATTTTCAAAGTATTATGCATCAGGACTGGTTTTGGTGAGAATGAAAACCATTTAAGATCCTTTCCGGAAAGCAGGATATCACATGGGGCCATAAGTTGTTTTCCGGTAATGGTAATATCTTTCCCTGCATCAGGAGTCAGAATAGGTGCTTCTATGGATATTATTTCAGGATCAATGAGTTTACTGGTTACTTCAAATGGAACTGTTGCCTTTCCATCCCTGGTTGTGATAACCAGGTCCCACATTCCCTGTTCTGTATCCGATGGTATGTCAACCATTACGACCCCATATTTCTGGTTCTCAACAAAGCAGTAATTATATGCCTCGATACCCTGGTTATCCTTTACCAGGGTAACGTAAACCGGAGCAGCAAAATGGTCCCCATAAATTTTTATTCCTATAGTATTGCCTGCTCCTCCACTGTAAGGGTAAATACTGGTTACATGCAGGTTTCGTTCATTAACTATCTTCTCACTCATTCCTGCAAACCGGGGATCTGAATTATCCTCAATCTCATCAGAACTATCCGGCTTTAGAGTTTCCTCCGGTGTCGGTGTCTCTGTCGGAATCTCTATTTCTGATACACTGGTATTATTTACTGCTGTTTCTTCGGTTTTATCAGTAATGGTCAGGTTCATCGTTCTTGTGCGGAGAGTTGATTCGTTCACAAAAGCCCTGATGGCATATACACCTGGTTGTGTAGAATCAGGTATCGTCACTTTTTTTATTCGCTTTGTATCTCTCACGATAAGATCAGGGACTCTTGATCCAACACCAATACCAAGTAACTCTGAGTCAGGAATTACCAGGAAGTCAATATTTTCACCGATGAGTTTTGAGGTATCAAGTGTCCAGGTTCTGTCCCTCGTTGTTTTTAATGTGGCTCCGTCTTTTCCTGTCATGGTCATTGCAGAAACACGTAAATCAAGAATAAACTCTATTTCCTCACCTGGTTCAGCAATATCAGGAATGGCTGTTATTTCTCCTTTTAGCAGAAGTGTCCCACTGGGCAGCACACCATCTCCTGACCAGTTTATAAATCCCTGCCCATAATTTTCAAAAAACGGGCCATTAAAGATGATGTTGTCTCCACCCGTATCTGCAGAAGTAATCATTGGCAACGTCAGAGTTACCAGGATAATTACTACTATCCATGATAAGGATTTTTTTTGTTTGTGTCCGGTTCCAAAACTCATAGTTCTCCCTGCCTGTTTAAGAAATTAAGAGTTTTGGCATTTATTAGTTACGAACAAGTATGAAATCCTTTTCTCGTGGTGAATGATGGGTTGTTGAAATTCCAAACCTCCTTTGAAGTTTTATTCTAGACACCATCTGCACCTTCTGATTTCCGGTTATAATAAGAAACAGCCTCTATTTCTCCAGTCAGGTTTTCTGGATTGACAACAACATCCCCTGGTGAAATGCCAAAATATGAGAGTGTCTCCTGTATTAAAGGAATATCCAAAAATCCCTCTGTGTTCCCTGATGAAAGAGACGTAATTATGCTATGGAGGGATTGTTTTACCATTGAAAAGATTGTCTCTCCATCTTCTCCGTATGAGACATCTATTCCCAGTATCTGAAGAATATTGACAAGAGAGTTTATCGTATCATCTGAACTTTTTTGAAAAAATATTGTATCTGTACGATCGCCACTATCATTACCTGGAACCGGGATAGTGTCATCGGCGCAAAGATACATACAGGAAAAGGCTGAAAAAATAATGGCTCCTAGAATGAACTTATGGATTAGTGTGTATATCATGGTAAAATGCAACTGGTTACAGGTTCCCGTTATCCGTGTTTATTAATATTGGTACGATCTCATCATACATGTTCTGACATATTGTGAGGTTTAAAATTATAATGAAGCGAAAAAGTCTTTCAATAATTCTGGCATTATTAATATTTACTCTTTTTTTGAGTGGATGCACGACTCTTTTCAAAGAGCCCACAGTAGAAGTCAGTGACATTGAACTTGCAACTATCAATGCCACAGATCTTCAGGTTAACGTAACACTCGATGTTCAAAATCCCAATTTTTTTGGAGTGACGTTTCAAAAGATTACTGCTGATGTATATTATCTTCATGATGATTACAAGCCGTTAAGTCACATCGAAAAAGAGAATGTGGAGATATCAAGTGGTGAAAACCTGGTGGTTTTGCCAGTATCCGCAAAGAATGCAGATCTTATAAGGGCAGGATTCCGGTTTATATTATCCGGAGAAATCACTATTAAGGTCGAAGGGATTGCAGAACCGTCATTCTTTGGAATATCTCCTCATATACCATTTAATGAAACGAAAACCATCCCATTACCCAGATTTTGATCTACATTTTTTTTCAGATAATTCGCATCCATTACTGATCAGGTACTCTGAACCCCATAAACAGAGCGCTTCAAGAACGGGAATTACTGATGTTCCAAGTTGTGAAAGTGTATATTCAACCCTTGGTGGAACTTCCGGATAGATCGTTCTTATGACTACTCCGTCATCCTCAAGTTCTCGTAGTTGTTTGGTAAGCATACGGGGCGAGACCATGGGAAGTCGCTCCATTAATTGGGTAAATCTGAGTGTGTCACTTTTGAGTTGCCATATAATAAGGGCTTTCCATTTTCCTCCAATTACTGCAAGGGCTGCTTCGACTGGACAATGGTAATGACCGTCACTATTCATAGGTAAAATTATTCTATATTTTTAAAGCAATGGTTTAAAATATAGTTACTTCCAATTGTATAGTATTGATGCCCGGCTGTTTTTTTAAGAGATGTAGTATGTTTACATGATTTTTATTCAGCCCGTGGTTTCATGGAGTTACTATGCCAGTAATATCAATTGAAATGGGTCCTGCAAATTCTGAAGTAAAAGAACAACTTATAAAAACGCTGACAAAAGATGCTGCAAAAATCACTAAAATTCCTGAACAATCATTTATTGTCCTTGTAAAAGAGTATCCAATCGATGGAATCGGCGTAGGAGGACAGCCTTTATCGCAAAGAAGATAAAGGAACATTTTATGGGGGACATTGTAATCATCGTTGGAAGTCCGCGAAAAAAAGGAGATACGGTAACTCTCGCATCTGAAGCTGCTCGTGGGATTCTTGACCGGAATTGTACATTTCATATTTTTATCCTAAATGAGATGGATTATTCCGGATGTCAGGCCTGCTATGGATGTAAACGGGGTGAATCTTTTCATTGCGTCAGAAATGATGACATGCAACAGATATATGCTGCCATTGAACAGTCATGCGGGATGATTATTGCAACCTCAATCTATTTTGGAAGTGTAACCGGTCAGACTAAATTATGGCTTGATCGTATGTTTCCGTATCTTTCTATGGAACCCGGTTCAAATCTTCCAGGAAAAATTCCAGTGTCCTGTATTTATACTCAAAATCAACCTGATTCCACTCTTTTCACCGGTTCGATGGATACCTTTGAGTATATGCTCAGGATTCCTGGGTTTGAATTCAAAACCCGGATGATAGCACCTAATTTTGATTTTGGAAGAAAATCTCCCGTTTTAGGGCGGAAAGATTTAGTAAAACAAGCATATGATATTGGATATCACCTATGTGATGTATAGTTTATGCATATCTTCGCAGAAAAACTTAAAATGACAGACATTACTATTGATTTATCATTGTGTACAGGTTGTGGTCTTTGTGCATCTCTCTGTTCGTACTGCATCATAGAAATGAAAGCAGACTCTGAAAAAGCATCTGTGAACTCTTCATCAAAAGCATTTTGCAGCCGATGTGGACACTGTAGTGCAATATGTCCCGAAGGTGCCATATGTGTAGACTATGATGGAGCAGGACCCGTTCCTCATTTGGAGGGTGACTCATACCCGACCATCGGTCAGATGAATCGACTTATAACCATGCGACGTTCTATCCGGAGTTACAAGGATAAAAAAGTCCCCAGAGAAACGCTCGAAGAAATCTTAAATGTCGTCAGGTACGCCCCAACTGGCATGAATGGCCAGAGTGTTCACTGGATGGTCATAGAGGACTCACATGAATTAAGAAAACTGGTTGATGGTATTGTTGACTGGGCACGTGAACTTGTGCGAAGTAATGCCGATAATCCGCTTATGCCCATACTTCCCATGTTCATTGCAGAATGGGAGCGAGGCATAGATCACATATGTCATGGCGCCCCACATCTTGTAATTGCATATGCCCACAAGGATAATCCGATAGGTTTAATAGATTGTACAATTGCCCTGACTCATCTGGACCTTCTTGCCCCGGTATATGGCCTTGGTACCTGTTGGGCCGGAATTGTTCAAATTGCCCTTGATAGTTCTCCTTCCCTTATGAAGCAATTGGGGCTTCCTGAAGGCTTTAAGTCCATATATGGCATGATGATTGGATATCCAAAATACCAGTACAAACGTGCTCCGAAAAGAAACGCACTTGATGTGATCTGGAAATAGGTGGCAATGAAAAGTTCATCCTGCCTATCAAACGTTATCCTGATTAATATCGCTGATACGAGAGGCTGATCATATACATCAGTAAATTGTCCTCTGAAAAGAGGAAATTTTTCCTTTATCCAGACAATATTTTTTCGAATAAATTTACTGTTCGTCGGTATTAGAATCACTAATACCATCTTATTTTGTGTTATCGATAATTAAGAAAAAACCGATTTTTTACTTACTCAACATGTACCGTTGTAAATCAGCTCCCCGAATCCGGTACATATTTCCTTCTCTTTTTGCCGGAAGAAAACCATCTGAAATATACTCCATGAGTACTGTTTCTGACTCTCCAGCTATCGCCGCTGCCTCACTGACTGAATAATCTTTATCCCCTCTGACTCCCCCGATAGAGTCCCGCAGGGTTCGCTCGTCCACCCGGCCGGGTGCTAAAAATCCTGAACCAATCAGATCTTCCGATTCAATGGCATTTTCTGGGATATTATAATGGACATCTTCCATGGAAACATGTGATGGAAGTTGCGAATCTGTACCATCCGGTTCCTTTTCTTCTAAAAATGTTTTTTTCTTTTCTTCTACAGCAGGAGTATACGGATGCTCACCGATAGCTGTGGCATATACTGGATATTCATGCTTTATTATGTGAGTTGTTGGTGTCAGGGTTGATAACCTGGAAATCTGGTCTCTGAGCCATGTTATTTCCTGATCCTGGCGGCGGATTATTTCCCGAAGGCCTTCTGCATCTGTTTTCCCAGTCTGACCCTTCTGTTCAATCTGAACAATCCGGAGAGCATCTCCCTTTTTCAGATGTAGAGCATGGGTTAACAGATCTACAGCAACCTGTTCTGGTGTTACCTGTTGTTCTGCCGCATACTGGTTTAATCTCGATTCAATTTCTGGAGTAACTGATAGGGTAATGTTCTTTTTTGATTGATCCATCGTATGTCTGATGATATGATTTCAAATTTGAAAAAAGGATCTCATGTCCTGTACATAAACAAAAATCTACCCGTTTTTTCCCTCATCGGTTCAGTTTGTCGTATAAATGTTTTGGTACTGTAATATCCGGTATCAGGAGCAGCCGGTAAAAAGTGATTTTTTATATTGAAAAAACCAGGACTCTCCATGGTGTGTTGTGTAATGAAACAGTATTCCACATGATCATGGTTTCATCTGCTGAATTATCCTCTGTCTTTACTGACACCACATCATTTCCTGCCGGAGTTACGCTTGCCGGAGAACCATGCATCAGAGACACTTCGGATTCTTCATCCCCTGTTTGTCCAAGCAGAGTGCCATCCGGCTGGAAAACCATAACCCTGTTTTTCGATTGACCTGGAATGAAATGCAATGTTTCCTTAATGAGTCTATCCGGATTGATTAGCACGGAAAGGTATCCCGTAACTGAATGAGATGATGAAAAAACTGGATAGATGATATTTATTGAATAATTCCCTTCAACGGTCTGGATATACCTGCTCATTCCGGGAACTGGGTTTTTTAAAAGTGCAGATACCAGATCCTGGCTTTTTGTATCCATTCCTACACTTTTCTTATAGGTATCAGGGAAGGCTTCGGTAATTTTTCCTGCCCGGTCAAGAAGTGTTACTTCATAAATGGACGAATGGATCTCCTTAATTTTTTCAAGATATGGTGTGAGGTCATTTGTCTGAAGGTTTTTTCCTTTCATGTCTGCGGTGGCAGTTTTAATGCCTGTATCAATAAATTCAAGTGTTTCTCTAAGAGCAGTGGAAGATTTGAGTAAAAGTATAGACATCTCCAATTCATCTTCAGGAGTTATATCGTTTTTTTCCCCTTCATACCATGTGTCGCTATAAAATGGGTTTTCACCCGTCACTTCAATTGAATGAATCCGGAGTGGCTGACCCCACATCTGGATTGTCATAACATCCGGGTCAACCTGGCCTGATACCCTGACCGTAAGACCATCTTTTTTGTATTCATCAGGAAGATCGATGGGAAGATAGTGTTCTCCACTTTGGGTAACCAATCCAAAAAAACCACCTTCAAGGTCATTATATTGAATTTTTCCGGTAATGTTAAGGTCAGAATGAGTCTCTGAAGCTATGCACCCGCTGATACTTACCAGTGATAATGTTAAAAGCAAAACACCCGCCGGTATTGAATATGGTATCATACTCTCTTTCTTTAGTCAGAACATGAGAAAAGAGTTCTGGTGTTTTGATGCGATATTTAATAAAAATTTTAAATTGGAATCTGTCCCGATGAGAATAATATATAAACAACTGCATGTATCAGGATAAAAACGGGCACCACGATAGAAAACACTGGCTTTCGAATTTTGTGTCTGAAAAGCCTCATGCCTGTATATGCTCCAAAAGGGCCAAAGAAAGCTGCTGTTAATAGACGTTGTTCCGAAATTCTGTACTTGTCAATCATTGCACGATGCTTGTCTATTCCAAATAATGCCAGTGCAATTACATTGAAAATGAGATACAGGACTATGAAAGGTTCATTCATTGCATTATTTCCTTTTATATACTACACCAAAAAAGGTTTTGAAAGTAACCACCAGTTCAATTTGAAAAAGTCTCTTTTGTTGAAATAATCTCATTAGATGAAAGAATTTCTGCGTACAATCCGGACAGTGAACTCATGAATGCAGCATGAACCATCGGTGCTGGCACGGTTGTATGCAAAAAGGTAAGGTCCCTCGTCGCACATGCATCGTGGATAAGGATGCATGAATAGCCAAGGTCAACTGCATGCCTTGTAGTCGCATCAATGCACATATGTGTCATCATTCCTGCAATGATAAGCCGGCTTATCCTCTGTTCTTTCAAAACCGTTGTAAGATCAGTGTCCCTGAAACTATTTGGGAAGTGTTTGATGATTACCTGCTCTCCAGGAAGAGGGGATACTAATTTATGAATCTCTACTCCAGGTGTGTCTGGCAGAAAAAAGGATGCACCTGGCCGTGTAGAGATGTGTCTGATATGGATTGGTATTATTCTCTTCTCTCTTGCCCAATTAAGTATCTTTGCGGCATTTTCACCTGCTCTTGTGCTTTCAAAGCATTCCATCTTTCCACCAGGAAAGTAATCATTCTGGAGATCAATAAGTAGCAATGCAGAATTTTTCATAGGTCCTCACAATTTTCCAGGATATACTGTCGTGGATAAAATCCAAATTTTTGATAAAAGGCAATTACACCCTCGTTTCCCACTGTTACATGTACCCTGATATCCGTAACATTCATCTTTTTCATCCAGATGATAGCCATTTTCATCAGGCATGTTCCGATTCCCATGTTTCTTGCTTTATCACGAATGAATATTGATTCAATTTCTCCAAATGACAATGATGCAGCTGAACAGAGACAGTACCCGATATCTGAACTTGTTCTGTCATCAACAGCCATGTATATCATTATCTGTCTTTCTTCATTCCTCCGTATAATTTCTTTTTTTCGTTCTTTAAAACTAACCTTTTTCATTTTGCTAGTAAAGAGATGATTGTCTTTAATGATATAATCACGGAGTAATTTCCACATCGGTTCTATCCTGTCAATATCTTCAGGCCCGGTTGATATGATATGATATGAAGTTTTGATGGTGGTATTGCTCTTTTTTTCACTATTATCTTCTGTTACCCGGTGAACAGTCTCTGGAGAAAAAGCCGGAAGACAAACTGCGAGATATTCAGCTTCTTTTGGTGTCTGATACCTCACCGTTGTCCCTTTCGGAATAAATATTGCCTGTCCTGAATTAACAATGAATTTTTCCTTTTCTGTTTCAATAATAAGTATTCCATGAATTACCAGAGTGTATTCATCAAATTCAGGAGTCTGAAATGGTTCAGACCATCCTGATGGGCTAATCATCCTGGCTATACTCACCTCTGAAGTACCAGAAGCAACATTTCCAATATATTCTTCAATTGTTTTGGATGGTGTCCCGGCAGCAGGAATAATACGTGGTTTTTCTATGATCCGGACCATATAATATGATTATTTGTTGTTTCTATTTGATAATTGGGAAAATGTATATTGCCCTGGAAATCAACTGTGATCACAATCCTATGAAGATACCCCCCCATAGTTATACACAATCTCCGGTAGAGGAAGTTTGTTTCCGGTTTTCATATGGTATGCATGCACCAGTAGAGACGATTATTCCTGCACCCTATCCCGGGTGGCTAGTAATCAGGGAAAAAATTGAAACAGTTCTAGAGTCTGTTTCTGCTAATAAAACAATGAAATCCTGTATGCTTCGGTATACTGATGTATTTGCTCTTCGTGAAGGGGATATTCCACACAATCTCATTTATGTGGCTCCAAAAATTCCTGGGAGTGAATTATTTTCCGCATCCGGGACATCTTTGTCTGAAATATCAATGAAAGGGATAAATCATGGCTCTGTTATTATCATTCGGTTCACTCAGGAAAAAGATCGAATGATACTGATATTTGAAGCTTTGAGTGATAGAAAACAGGAAATCTGGTTTGATTCTGTGCTACAGTGGTTTGATTTTGCGAGGGAGGATATTCATTTGTTATTTGATCTGGTCGTTTCGGATGAATTAAAAGAAAGACTATTGATATAAAAAACCTCGATAGTCCTCTTCATTGAATATTTTTAAAAAGACCTGATTAATTCATAATATTCGGGTTACCTGTGTAAATACTGTGTCCATTTGAATATTGCGGACTTTTTGCTGATCTAAAATTTTTCCTTTTGATTTACGGGTTTGTCAAGGCAAAAACCACTTCAATCCTTTACTTACCCCCCCGTTGGATTTACATAGCCATCATATAATTCACTACATGTTATGGTTCTTGAAATCTCCGGGTTCATGACCCGGATGCAGATAATTAACTGTCCTACCTTAACCATACGAACATACTGCTATGGATAACAAGTAATAATATATTGATGCTGTCTCCTTATTCCAGGTACAACGCATCCACTAAAAAGAGGAGTCATATCATCACTATCGATATAAATTGGAGAATATGTCTGGATAGTAATATATCGAATGGTTCCGCATCTACCTCAAATCAGACGGGAGTTTCTGATTCGGGATTAGTAAACCATCCGGATGCATCTGGATCAGAAGGACCTGATCCAATGAATACCGGTTGAATGAGTAAACATCACTTGGGGAAGACAGATTCCAGATTTATATCTCAACCGGGGGATGAATCCGCATTTCTTAAAAGAGTCTTGAATTCGGGTTTTTACAGGTTCAGTCCTATCTGGCCTGGTTTTCCTTTTTTATGAATTCACCGCTTCGATATCAATGCAAGGATCTCATGATTAAGTAAATAACATCCACTTTTTATCTTAATATAGTTAATTCTATCTTACCATGATTCTATCTATGATTAAAACAAATAAATTATACCTATATCGCTTATGCAGGAAAAAAGACCTAACAAAGTTCTCGGATACCGTACAGATATCCATGGAGAACCCATACAAACTCTCATCGGTCCGTTAACCGAAGAGATGTGTGTTATCTTCAGTTTGAATTCAGGAGAAACAGATATTGTCACATCCAAGGATGATAATCTTATTCTGGATCCATTCCTTCCATGTGACGAATCCGTTAACATAAAAATATTCAGAATGATGAAAAAACATCCGGCTATTTACACGAAATTTTATAAAACCCTGAATGAAAAAATTCACCGATAAACGAATTACAATTGCGATGAGTTATCGGGAAAATTCACTCATTTTTATGATTTCGGTACCTACAGGGTTCATCGCCTGCGAGGAACACTCTACTTCTGTGATTTGAACCAGTTAATTAAATTAAATTGTAATATCGGAGAATATTCGCCGATATTAAAAGAACATACACCATTACCAGTTACTGGAAGATCTTTCTATCTATAATAATCCTTGACTGTTAGGGAGATTGGTTTGTTAAGTCTTTAAAAGAATAACTCCAGGATGCCAATCCAATCATCTCTACATCATCATCGGAGGTTAAGCAGAGAAGTGATGGGTTTTGGTGAACTATGGTAAACATGATATCAGGATTTGGTTCTCCACTGAAGAGTTCATCCATATCTGTTTGAATAGTGAGCCGGTAAGGATCCATGTTACCGAAAAAGAATTCTGAATACTCTTTCAATTGATCAGGTGTTGTATTGTATGCCCAGCTTCCTGCTTCTGCGACGGTTACATCCACCGGAATCCATCCATATTCAGGAAGGTAAAATTCTGCCCAGAAATGAGTCCCGGCATAACCAGGAAATATCTGGTATCCTCCAGGTGTCCGAGCCGGAATTCCCACTGCCCTGCATAACGCTGCAAAGTATGCACTCTGTGTTCCGCAATCACCAAATCCGGTTTCATGCACAAAATCAGACTCTGAAATGTTCATAGCTGAAATATACGTGTGGGGAACATTACTATAGGGTAGTGTGTCCAGAATATAATCGTAGATTAATTTTGCCTTTTTATAGGGATTTGTCTCATTTCCGACAATCTGCTGAGCAAGTTCAATAATTTCCTGGCTGACATTGATACTGGTCTGACTTTGTGTATATCTTCGATACAGTTCACTTCCGGTATCATATGCCTGGATATCATCCGGGTTAACCCGGTCTATCCGTGGACTTGAAGTAAAGGTTAATTCAGTTGAGATGTTGACATATTCTTCAATCATTTCCTCCAGTGGTATCTCAAGGTATACCTCACCGATATCTCCGGATGATTTCGGGCCGGATAATAAATATGCAGATGGCTCTACGGAAAGGATAGAAATATTGTTTTGACCTGTGGTCTCAACGGGAAGCGGAAGCCAAACCTGCAATGTTCCATTAGCAGGAAGTTCTTTCCTTGGAATATTCATGACTCCTATGGCAGAATACGTATGATTCAAATAAAGAGGGTTATCTGGATTGTCCATCACTCCAATATGTGGGATTACCTGATCAAAAAAGGGAGATTCTCCACTTTTCCGATTATTTTCCCTGATTAACGTGGTATTATGGTAGTTGATATTTCGTGCAATCCCCTCAAAATAATAGGTTTGGCCATCTGATTCAAACTGTATGGATTTTCCGGGCTCTAAAAAAACCTCTCGTTCATCTTTGGTAAGGTTTGGGATGCTTGCTGCGATAATCTCATCCGCGCTGGTTTTATTCTGCTGCATCTCAGCAAAGATCCAGTTAATCCTTTTCGCCTGACGGAGAGATTCGCGTTTCATATCTAAATTGCCTGAATTTGCATACTCTTCAGAGGCATTCGTATACAGATAATATGCTTTTTCATACTGGTATTGTTCCACCGCTGTCTCTGCCTGTTGATAGAACTCATCAGGAGACGATGTTGTTTCATTCCCCATCAACCCGGGTATTCCTAAAAGAAGAATAATAATTAGAAAAAGGATAATACCTCTGTCCATATTTGTCACAATCCTTTATCATATGTGTGAATTCTTTGCAGTAAAATCCTTTTGCCTTCACTGATATAAATAAGCCAAAGCCTATGAAAAATCCATTATTTTTATATTTATCTGTAAAATGGTATCATATTTGTGATAACACGAAGTATATAACCAATGTCGCTAAGTATTTTCCATGCTCACTTTCATCCTGCTTGGAAGATTAACCAGTCTTGCATTAGAACAAGCCCGGGAATTTAAGGAACGTGACAGAAGAGCGGCAGATATTATCAAAAAATCCGGAGGAAATCTGGTTTCTCTTTATTATACCTACGGACAATACGATTTTGTAGCAATTATTGAGGCACCATCACAAGATGTCATGACAATGATTCTCTTTGAAATAGGCCGGTTTAGTACCGTAAGTTCAGAAACTTTAATGGCCATTCCTCCTGATCACTTGTACAAGATAATCGAAAATTTTCCCGAATATGAATGATAATAACTGTGATAATATATAAACTCATATTTTTCAGACAGGCTCAATATGCCTGAACAACCAATAATTGATACAGGAAAATGGTATCAGACATTGGTTATCTTGTAGGAGCAGTCGGAACATTCTTTGCAATATTAGATCCTTTTGGAAATCTTCCGTTTTTTATTGCCTATACTAGTAATCTTAGTTCCAGGGTTCGGAAAAAAACTGCTCTTATTCTTTCGGTTTTTATTTTCTTATCGATGACCTTATTTTTGTTTTCAGGTCAGGTCGTTCTGAGTTTTTTTCACATATCCATTCCAGCATTCCAGATTGCGGGAGGGATTATACTTTTTGGAGTAGCCCTTTCGATGATGAGCGGGACTCATACCATTACTATGAACCGTGTTATTCATGATACCGGGAAAGATCAGTTATTAGAGCAAAATGAATCAATTCTCCCGACTATTATTGTACCGCTGGGGATACCTTTGTATGTTGGTCCTGGATCAATTGCAGCAGCTATACTATTTGGTAGCAATGCACCGACAGAAACGGCTTTTCTGGGAGGCCTGCTGGTTATCCTGATTATCGTATTGTTTATCACCGTGCTGAATCTTTGTTCTGATATTATTGGCAGGATCCTTGGAAACCAGGGAATTGAGATTCTTGTCAGACTCATGGGACTGGTCCTTGCAGCAATAGCTGTCCAGCTAACACTGGACGGAATTTCCGGAGCTATTACAACAATGATAATCCCGGAATTACTGCATCAGTGATAAAATAAAAGTTTCAGAGATGGATTTCCATGTCATCCTGGCCAATTATCACCTTTGAAAAGGCATGACTGATTTTTTTTATTGCCAGTCTCTGCTCAATGGAGACATACAGGTCAGCTGCAAAGTGAACCAGGGCGAGTTCTCTGGCCCTGGCTTTTTCTGCCATATCTAATGCAATCTCTGGATTAAGGTGTGGCCAGCCGGGATTATCCTGTCCTGGAAGATATGAACATTCGGTGATCAAAAGGTCGGCATCTGCCCCTAAATTTACAATCCCTTCACAAGGCCCGGTATCAGTACAAAATGCAATGGTTTTTTCAAGTTCAAACCGGTATCCGTTCACTGGCTGGTTATGGACAAGTCCTGCTGTTATTACCGTGAATGGAATATTAATACAACATTTTGAACATTCTTCAATTGAGACAGTATATGGAAGTTCACCGATGGGGATAGTGAATGGATACCCGATAAACGAAGTCAGCATACCCACACCTGGAGGGCCAAAAATACGGAGGCCTCTTTCAAATTTGCATCTGGCAAGAGTATGAAAACCGGATATGTGGTCCAGATGAAAATGGGAGAGGAAAAGAAATGCAGGTTTTTGAATGGATGGATACTTATCAGGTATCTTTGAAAAACCTTCTCCAGCATCCAGAATTATAAAATAATCAGGAGTATCGATGGTCAGACAGGTAGTACACCCGGTTTTTGATGTATACCACCCGTTTGTTCCATGCAGAGTGATAGTTATTGTCATAATTGCCTATAATAATGCCACTAATAGCTGAATTCAGAATAACCAACTTTTTTTGATCGGAAAAATCCAATAATTCCATAGATGATTAGATATAATCCTAGAAATGCCATTACCAGTTGCATTCCTTCCTGCGGGTACAGGATCATATAAAATCCTACCAGAATGGTCACAATCCCTCCTCCCACAAGAAAAAACCATGATAATTTGTCTTCTATGAATTTCGGGGAGAAGAATAATTGAGATATTCCCATGAGTAAAATCACAATTCCAAGAAGTAGTCCCATAAATGATACGGTTACTTCAGGTGTCAGAAGAGCGTAGAGACTTAAAAATCCTCCGACAAGGCCTAATATTACCAGAGGCAGTGAAAAAACCGTTCCTCTCATGGTAATTCCCATGCCAATGCATGCCAGTGAAAGGATGAGTATTGCTGCTGCAAGGAATATACCAATCAGGCCGGGAATGAATGGTGAAAAAACCAGGAGTACTAATCCGAAAAAAATGGAAAAAAATGCTGTCTGTTTTGATGCCTGGCTACTTACCCAAATCATCTGCATACAGGCAGGTTGGTTATGGAAGGTTTTAATGATGTCCGGTATGGCTTCAATGGTGTATCTTTCGTTATCTCATTGCGATTTTATGCATAAGGGCCATGATTCCCGGTTTTTTCGTCTGTGTATTGTATCCTGGATTAAAACCCCCAAACATCGGTGGTCCCTCAAACATTTCGGTGTTCATTCTTCCTGATATTTCATCGAAAATCCGTTTATACGCAACACAATGTGGATCAACACTGGTAATTTCTCCTCCTGAAGGCGCAATGGCGTTATATGGGCATCCTCCCCGGCAGTATTGTATATGGGAACATTCTGCACAATGGTTATCAACATAAGTTTTAAAGTCATTCATGAGTCTTCCGGCTTTTGAGTTGTCAAGTTCTTCCTGGCTTGGCCTATCTGCAACATTTCCCATTACATATTCTTCCATTCCGACAAACCGGTAACAGGGATATATACTCCCGTCCGGCCCAATGGCATAGGTATTACCCATGCAGTCAGCAAAGGTGCAGACATTTCCCCGGCGGGTAAAGACACACCTGACAAGGTCATTGATATTCATAATATCAATCTCACTGATATGCTCAAGGGATTCATCCAGCAGATATACGAGAAGTTCTCCGAATATTTCAGGAGCCAGTGCCCATTCATCCGGATTGGAGTTACGAAGGGAGGGAAGTGCCGGGTGCAGTTTCATGGTAAAACCCTGGTCAAGAAAGAACTGCAAGATTTTTTCCCGTTCGTTTACTGAATGCCTGGTAAAGGTACAGATAAATCTGACTTCAAGGCCTTGGTTTAGTGCCACAGAAAAACCCTGCATTGTCTTGTCAAAATACCCTTCTCCCCTCTGGTAATCTGTTATCTCTTTTGGACCATCGATGCTGGAACCGACAGGCACATGATATGCTGCAAATATTTCTGCCAGTTCAGGAGTCATCCGCCAGAGGTTTGTTTGTATGGCAAACGACGGGTTATTTTTTTTCAGACCTTCTGCAAGGATTGGAAGAGCTTCATGGTAAAATGCAGGTCCTGCAAGGAGAGGTTCACCTCCGTGAAAGGTTATCGTAACCGGATCTGATCGAAAATTCGAAAGCCAGGATACCGTATCTTTAATTGTCTGAATACCCATTATTGGTGAGCCCTCTTCCGAGCTCCAGCAGTATTTGCAGTTAGATGGGCAGCCAAGCGTTGGAATAATCATTATATGGAAGGGTGTTTTCATTTGAATACCACAATTATATTGATTCTATATCGTTGAGCAGGAGACCTAAATTAGATAAGCCCCATCACATCCGCTTCATGGAGCAGGCTTTCACGGTATGCAGGATGGGCCAGATCAATAATAGCAAGCGCACGCTGCCTTGTGTCTTTCCCTTTCAGGTTTACACATCCATATTCAGTGACAAGATAATGCACATCCGATCTCGGTGTGGTGATTGCGGCTCCTTCTTCAAGTCTTGGGACAATTTTGGATATTTTTCCTCCTTTTGCTGTAGAGTAGAATGCCAGAACTGACTTTCCACCTCTCGAATCAAATGCACCCCTGACAAAATCAAGCTGCCCCCCTGTTCCGCTAAAAAGCGCTCCAGATAAATACTCGGCATTTGCCTGACCTAAAAGATCAACTTCGAGAATCGAGTTGACTGATATCATATTATTATTTTTTGCAATAATGTCAGGGGCACACACATGTGAGGCAGGGTAACTTTCTATTGAGGGATTGTTATCCATGAATTCATACATTCGTTTCGTTCCCGCTGCAGTAGTAAATACATGCTTCTCACGGTGCATCGTTTTTTTCTTCCCGGTAATAATTCCGTCTTCTATGAGATCTACCATTCCTTCTGTAAAAAGTTCGGTATGAATACCAAGATCAGAATGTGAACCAAGATACCTTGTAACAGCATTCGGAAGACCTCCGATACCCAGCTGAAGAGTGGCCCCGTTGGGAATCATATCAGCAATGGTCTTACCAATAATTTTATCCTCTGGTTTTTCTTCTGGGATTGCGATTTCGAGCAGATCTGTATCATACTCGACGATACCATCAACATCCGAGATATGGATCTGTGAATCACCAAAAACCCTCGGCATATTTTTATTCACTTCGACAATCAGTTGTTTTCCACACCTTGCAGCAGTAGAAATGTAGTCATTCCCTGTTCCAAAACTAAAAAAACCAGATTTGTCCATGGGTGAAACCGTAGTAATAACGGTATCTATTTCCATGAACTCCTGGCACAAACGGGGAATCTGATGGAGGTATGAGGGGACAAAATAACTCAACCCATACTTTGTCAATGCCCGGTCAGCTGCTCCACTGAACCAGGAATGGTGGGTTATCTGGTCACAAAGTTCGGGGGCCAGGATGGTGTTTTGTGAATGCTCTCTTGGAAGAAATGAATAAATATTAATGTTTTGGAGGTTTTCAGCCAGAATCCTGTCAGCAAGTGCACGAAGGAGAGCGGGAGGCTGGGAAATGCTCATCCCATATACAATCGTTTCTCCGCTTTCAATGGTTTTTACTGCATCATCTGGACTTTTTAAGAGGTTCTTGTACCGTGAATCAGATTTTGTATGTGCCATTACTGTATCATATTCCAATGACCATCAGAGATGATATATAATTGGTTCGATTCGAATGGCATATATGGCAACTCTTCCTACGCTTTCCATGGATCCGGTTATTGCAGCAATCAGGGAAGAACTCCTGACTGTCATTGATGAAAAAACCAGGGAGAGTTTTCATCGTTTTTTTAAAGAGGATGTAAAAGCATACGGATGTAAAACAGCAGATGTTACAAAAATCGCAAAAAAGTACTGGAAAACTGTGAAGGATCAGGAGAAAGAAGAAATATTCTCTCTTTGTGAGGAACTCTACGAGTCTGGACTGCTTGAGGAAGCATTTATCGTCTCCTCCTGGGCTTCAAATATGAAAGATCGGTTTGAACCTGAAGATATTGAGAGGTTTAGGTACTGGGTGAGCACTTATATCACCAACTGGGCTGCCTGTGATGGTTTTTGTAATCATGCAGTAGGAGATTTCATTCAAAAATATCCTGAATACTTAGATGAACTGAAAGAATGGACACAGTCAGATAACCGATGGATGCGAAGGGCTGCAGCAGTTTCTCTGATTATTCCGGCAAAACATGGAAAATATCTGAAGGATGTAATAGAAATTGCCGATCTTCTCCTCACTGATGATGATGATATGGTCAGGAAAGGGTATGGGTGGCTGCTTAAAGAAGCAAGCAGACTTCACCAGAATGAGGTTTTTGAATATGTTATGGCTCACAAAAAAGAGATGCCACGGACATCACTTCGGTATGCTATTGAACTAATGCCACCTGAAAGAAAAGCTGAAGCGATGAAAAAGGACTGGAATGTTAAAAAATTGTAGTATCTTCGATAAACCTCTCTATTGCTGTTATTTGTTGTTCCAAATCGTCACTGAGTTGCAGAGCTTTTACCCGGCTGAGATACTTTCGTGCTTCAAAAAAATTTCCTTCAGTCCTGCATTCATCTGCATAGGTCATCATGAGATCTATCATATCAGGATTCGGCCCGAATGGGACATTTCTGTCTGAAAGGATCTTTTTCCCTTCTGCTACATAGTATGATATATCTGAAAAATTACCTGTTTTTTCTCTGATATATGCCAACTCACGGGTGGTAATTGGTGAATCCTCCCATGTTGTCCCCATAAGGTAACAGGTTACCGCTCCTTCATAGTCACCAGAATCTGTAAAAAAATAACCCATGTTCCGGTATGCATGTGCCAGGTCTTCTGGTTTCCATGCATATGTAAAACATAGTTCAGTTATTGTTCTATATTCCTCCATGTTGCCTTTGTCCCGGTAAACCTCTGCCAGTTCAAATAATACCTGACAATTTACCGGACTTATCCTGATAACTCCATTAAAGATTGAAATTGCCTTATCTGCTTCTCTTTTTTCTGCATAATATTTCCCTTGTATTAATAAAATTTCAGTTCCCAGGTAGGGGTGAACCAGAAGATCCGATTCTGGAGATATGTATGACATATAATATGCATACTCAATGAAGTCACGAAAAGACAGGATTTTTGCCGGTTTTTGATTGTCTGGCAAAACCTCAGCATAGGGGAGAATATATTCAAGCAAAATTGCAGCATTTTTAAGTTCCTTTTTCCAGATTAATTTCTTTGCTTCATTTATTACTTCCTGAATGACACGATCCGGGTTTGGACAGTGAGCGACAAAAGTCCTGAACCCATCCTGTGTAAGAGTGGACACTGCAATTATGGATATTTCACCAATAATCTGGTGGTAACATTGACGCGATGAAAACCTCTCTACCATCTCCAACAGGTATTCACCGATGGCTTCATGGCTTTCAGGCATATTTTTGTGAATATAATTTAGTATTGTGTCACAATTATCCGGAATAGTCATCTGTTATGTTTCCCTGGATGTATTCAGTTCAGATACGTAATCCTGGTTATACCCAGCCGGGTACGGTTTTAATAAAACGGCATAATACACAGGTAATTCTTATGCCCGGACACCAAATGCACTTCATAGTGTAAGTGGTACTTTCTGGATTAATCCAGAAACATTCTCATGATACTATATATGTGTTTTGAATATTCAGTCCTCTGCAGGAGATTTTTTTACTTTTCATTGCTATGATAATAACATGCAACTCCAAAAGCATGGTATTCGTGTATTGGGGATCTCAGAGAGTTTTTCCAGTCGTGAAAGGTCAGTTCTCTGTGGAGTTGTTATGAGACGTGATCTGCATATTGATGGATTTTGCTTTGGCACAGTCACCATTGGTGGAATGGATGCAACTGAGGAGATTCTCAGGATGGTAACATCCCTGGGACGGCAGGACATCAATGCAATTCTTCTAAATGGTTGCGTTATAGCGTGGTACAATATTATTGATCCCAAGGTGATCGCAAACCAATCCGGTCTTCCGGTGATATGTGTTTCGTATGAGGAATCAGAAGGTCTGGCTGGACATATTGAGCATCATTTTCCCCATGATCGGGAACGGATTCAGGCATATGAAAAACTTGGGGAGAGGATTTCAATATCTTTGAAGACAGGGTATCATCTGTATGCCAGAGGATATGGGTGCACTGAACCTGAAGTCCGGCAACTGTGCAGGATTTTTACTCTTCATGGAAAGATACCAGAGCCTGTCAGGGTAGCCAGGCTTTGTGCAAGAACCGTTATGCAACAAACTTATGTTGAGAAAAAATCCAGCAATCTTTCATCTGGTTAAACAGGTACTCAGCTTCATACTCTTCCATGTATTCTCTGTTTAACAGGTTTCCTGGAGCTGGCAGGGAAATGCGTTCATTTGTTTTTTCGTATATTTTAAGCTCAACAGTATCTCCGGGTTTTATGTATCCATTTTTTAAGTCAATCACTATTATTTCTCCCGGCGAAAAAAACTGGCCTTTACATCCTGAACCTTTGATATTTTTTACACCAAAATGCCTGGTAGGGATAAAATTATGACCTTGTAAGGTGGTTATACAGGCCAAAATATCATTTCCATTAACTTTTAATCTTGCCATAAGCTGGTCATTGTCCAGTTCTTCCGAGTAAAATGAGCGGATAACTACCTGACTTTCGAGTCTTGTGCCGCTATGGTTTATTCCGATTATCTTAATAAAAGCCGGAACAAGTGAATCATGAACCGGATTAATCGGTAAAAATCCCATGGCAAGTAATAAAACGATAATTCCAAGAATAATAATAATTACTATGATGAGGATCATCCCCAATGTACTGGATTCTGCATCATCAGTTCTCATTTAATCCAAAGTTGTTTCATTATGAGAAATATGAACTCATTGAAATGAATCTTTAAATAACTGAAAAGAAAATTGAAAAATACAGAGTTACTTAAGGTTAAACCGGTAATAATTCTGATAAAATGAAAGTCACAAATACCTCAATCCGATCAAAACCTGGATTTGGGATGATTGGTTTCCTGTGACATGAGGTGAAAGATATGAATCCAAGACGTTTGTTTGTTGGAAACCTTGCCTATTCAGTTGATGAAAAACAACTTTTCAGCCTCTTCTCACGATATGGAGAAGTATTAGGTGTCAGGATCATCGAAGGAAAGGGCTATGGTTTTGTTGAGATGGAAAGTTATGAAGATGTCCGTGCAGCGAGAAATGCTCTAAATGAAACAGAATTTCAGGGGAGGAATCTTCTTATTGATGATGTCCGCCCTCCAAAAAATAAACCCGGATTTCAGAAAGGATCTGGTAGAAAATATCAGTCCGGTAGGTCCAATCAGGGAAAACATTCTGAAAAATCAGGACAGAGGTCTCAAACCAGAACGAAATCAGCCCGGAGTGGATATGGACGGCCAGGTATTTCTGAGTATTCAGAGCGCACCCTCAGAAGTGTTTCTCCTCCACCTGGCAGGAATAAGGAGCAGAGTGGTCGAGCAGTAAAGAATTCACCTGTCTCTCAGAAAAAAGATGACAGAGCAAGAGATTCTCGTTCGATTAGGGTAAAACCGGAAAAAGAATATTCGTCAACGCAGAAAAAATCCAAACCCCGGTTCTGGCCGGGCGGCAAACGTTGATTTGACTAATAATAATTAATTATTTTATAATCGGTGCAATTTGATTTGTCAGATGATCCACTTCCTAAGAAAAGATAAAGAATAATATGTTAAAAAAACTGGGAATTGCATTACAATCTGGGCATCAACTATCGGGAAACACTTCTGTTGACGGACACGTTGGATCTTTAATATATCTGGTCACCAGTTTTATTACTTCAGGATTTTTTGGAAGATGGATATGACAATAATGGTATGGTTCAGTTTCCAGTGATAAGGGATCAACCGGAATCAGATCAAATTCAGTTCCTGGCAGGTAAGTGTCAGCATACGGAATTACCCCATCACCAAGCCAGGTTTTTCTCCATTGTTTGTCATGACCCATTACCCACGTTTTCCCCTCAAAAGTTGGAAAAAATGAAGACTCTCCTGTTTTATTAGCGGCGAGGATATTTCTGTACCTGATATCTGGTCTCAAACCTGCTTTGCACAACTCTTCGGTCTCACGACTTCTGATACGAATGCCCTGAACATTCGTATCCTCAGCAGGAATATATTGTTCTGGTACAAACTCTCCACATAATACCTGGATAATAGATGGCCCATGGTTAGGATCGTTAAAAATCTCTGCCATGGATGAACCACGGTTTGGCACCCCTATTTCAATTATCTGTCTGACTTTTTCCTCTCTTTTTTTCCTGTCCATAACCTCGAGATAATACCGAGTTACATACCCTCCCATTGAATGACAGACAATATCAATGGGATCTGTATATCTCAGGTTTTTTCGTTGCTCATGAATGAATTGTTTCAATCGTTTCGCGATTTCATATATTCCTGAGTCATGGAGATCAGAGTAATCAAATGACCATATAAACCTGTCCGGTAAGGAGATTTTTTCTTTCATTCGTTTCCATACGCCGGGATGACTCTTCCAGCCATGGACTAAAACAAGGGCTGTTGGTTCTGTCATGATTCACTCTGGATAGCAGGACAAAAATTACATATTGAAAAAAAAACGTCCTTTTCTTTATCCCTGATTGGGCAATAATACTTTTCTCCTCTTTTCTCAACAACATGTCCACCAGGAAAAGGCATCCCAACTGGATGGCCGGGTTTATCCATGATAAACATGCTATACGCAGATATTAAATAGTAAAACAGACGGTTTTTCGGGTTCCATATTTCAGGATTTTTCCATGCTGTTTCATCCCACTGGGTGCACCCTTCCGGGACCATTCTGCAAAATGAAAGAAAAGTTTCAGGATCTTTTAAGCTCTGTTTCATGTGCAAAAATTTTCCCTTTCGGTATTTTGAAAGCAATTCATGATATGACCCAAATAGCTGTTCTTCAAAATATGGTTTAACTCGTCTTTTGTAGGATGAAGGAAGTTTCGAAACCTCAATGTTCATTACACCGCCAATTACCTGGAGTTCAAATATTGAATATTTTAATACTTCTTCTGCAAGAATTATTCCCAGTTCTCCTTTGGTAGATACATATGACATACGTGTTATTATTATAATTATCTCTGTAATGTGTGTGTTATTTTTCCAATTGTCGATAATACCGGGTTTCACTTCTTTACCTATATGATAATGATATGTAATAGATGATTGGAAAAAACCCTCCTACATCTGGTTATTATTCATCACTTAAGATGCTAAATATATGGTATGGAACTATCAGCCATGGAACTTTTTGTACGTGAAGCACCTGAAGTAGCATCGGCATTTAATGGTCTTATTCAATCACTTATCGAAACAAAAGGACTAGATCCAAAAACAAAGCAACTCATATATATTGCGATGAAAACTTCAATGGGTGATGATTTGGCTGTAAAAGCACATCTTCCAATGGCAAAGGCACTCGGCGCTACCCGTGAAGAAGTTCTTGATGCCGTTCTTCTGACCCTGACCGTAAGTGGTATATCAGGGGTTGTCAAGATACTTCCAGATGTTGTGCGGTTATATGATGAAAAATGACCTTGGGTAAATCAGAGTATCTCCGGACTCTGACTGCTTCTACTATGCAGAGTCAGTCTGTTCAGGTGGGGACTGAACTTGACGGGAGCTCACCTCCATCGATATTTATTGGAAGTGCAGGGTACCCCAAGGTGTATGCAGGACCGTTACTAACCACGGAGCACGGGGATACAGGAATTTATGATCGGCCTGAATTATGGATTCCTACACGTACCTCACAGGAAGAGATTATGAGATACCGGCTGAACATGGTCAGGGGAAAACGTCTGGTTGATACAACCGATATTTCAAGTCGGTTTGTAAGTCAGTTGCAGGAGATTGTCCTCTCTGATACCTCAGTTGAGAGCGAGGCAGCCTTTCATGAAATTCCGACTGGATTTTCATTAAGTGAGGATCATGCTCCCTTTGGTCCAAGTGCATCCATACAAACCCTGTCCTGCGATCCGGTCAGATGGAACCAGCGACTGGAGAAAGTATTCTATGATACTGATCTTCGTGCTTCGGAGGCAATTGTCCGGCTGCACCAGGAAAAGATACCGTTTTCGACAATACAAAAAGCGTTTTGTGCAGGAACCATGGGAAACGGGAAAAAACGCCATCTTGTTCCAACAAGATGGTCAATCACCGCAGTTGACAGTACCCTCGCAAACAGTATGTATAATCAGGTGAAAAAATTCAGTCCCATCGATACCTGGAGAGTCCATGAGTTTAACAGTCTTCATAACAGGTATGCAGTGATTCTGACACCAACCGGTTGGCAATACGAATGGACAGAAGCATTTATTCGCGTGCTCCGCGATGAAGAACTGATCTTTTCAGATAGTGAAATTAAAAAACCGAAGACTGAATATTCTTTGGTTGGAGGTTGTTTTTATTCCTGTAAAATGGCAGTCCTTGAGGCACTCCTAAGAGAGAAAAAACAGGCCGGCGCAATTGTTATCAGAGAAGCAAATCAGGGATATGTTCCGCTGGGTGTGTTTAATGTCCGTGAAAATGTCAGGAATGCCATGTCTTCCGAGGGGACAGAATTTGAGACATTAAAAGAGGCTTTTTCCCATGTTTCTCAAAGCATGACCCTGCCTGCTGACCGGTATATCAAATCAGGAAGGGTGCTCCGTTCACTATTAAAAGAGCAACAAACAAGACTCTCTGAGTTTTTTTAAATACCTTTGAGGTTTTATCTCATACTTTATTTATGAATTAAACCAAAAAAAGTTGAATTAGTATCTTCTGCGGCCGCCAAAGCCTCCGCTTCCGCCACCATAGCCACCACTGCGGTTTCCACCAAAGGACCCGCTTCCGCCAAACTCACGGCGTGGCTGCATCGGACGTGCTTCATCAATACGAAGGGTTCTTCCACCAAATTCGGTCTGGTTCAATGAATCCATTGCGTTTTGTGCCTCTTCAGAAGAGCTCATTTCGACAAATCCAAATCCTTTCTGTTCAATGAGCTTGACGTTGTCGATGGTTCCGTATGGAGCAAACAGTTCTCTGATTTGGGTTTCATTCGTTGAATAGGGGAGGTTTCCAACGTATAATCTCTTTCCTTCCATTATCTATCACTTGACTTTCTGCATCCGTGTAAATGACAGTTGGGATCATTGAGGATCTCTTCTGTCAGAGACAAAACCGAGAATAGCATGACACAAAACACTTCAGACCGAAGGATGCTCAGGGACTATTTCAGAATAGCTCAAACGTCTGCAATACAATAATTGACTCCAAGGTATTTGAATTCTTACATAAAAATTGGAGTCTTTATCAGGTTATTCTGGTATCACAGGCACCGCTCATCTGGTGTTCATTTTCAGGAAGGTAAAATGGATAGGTAAGGACCATCATGTGAACAGGGCTATCAGCGGTGATGTTCATCAGAGCTCCTGGTGCTACATAAACAATATCTCCGTTCTTCACATCATGTTTTGTGCATCCCACAGTAATTGACCCAAAACCGGAGAGAAAATGAAACAATTGAAAACTATCGTCTATGTAATGATCAGGGATGGTGTAACCATGAGATAACGAAGCAGTTCCAAGGTCAAATGACATGTTATAAGGTTTTTCTGAAGGATGGAATAATCGATAGAATTCATATGATGTATTACTATTCTTATCCCCAAAATAAAGTGGATTAACGGTTTTTTCTGAGTTCATAGTAATTGTTTGGACCGAATCAATCTCTTTTGTCAGGTTATTCTGGTTTTGTAACGGTGGTATATTGCCTATAGTACCTGATTGAATAATTGAAAAGAAAGAAAGAGTTTTATTGTCGATATTTTTGATCACCCTTGTTGTATTTTCAGGAAGATATACTGCATCATGCTCACCGGCAGTTACCTTTTTATCATCTGCATCAATTAAGGCAGTTCCTTCTGTGATAAATAAGATTTCCGGGTTCTGGATTGGATCCGGTGAAAATATTGCACCGGGTTCTGCATCGAACTGAAGAAGGTTGAACCCGGTTGTAATTTCTTCCGCTCCGTTATAGAGTAACGATTCTGTTATATTCGTAACACTCGTGAGATCATCATATTGCTGAGAAGTCGTGTCATGTTCAGTAAGAATAATTACTTCATTCAATTGCCCGGTTATATCTCCACATCCTGGTACAATAAAAGAAAAAAATATGATACAGACCAGAAATCCTGCACGGAATATATATTTAGTCATCATAACATTCACCGATTCAGTCTATCGTAATGATATTATTATTTTTCTTTATGTAGATTATTTCTGGTTTATCTCGATTTTGACGGGTATATCAATCATGAATAAGTTGACCATGGCACGCACCCCTCAAATATGTCTCAATATTCTAATTAATAGCAATCTAACTGAAATTTGGAAATATCTATGCCTGGAGTTCTATTTAGGCGGTAAATAATATTCCTTGACATCAGGCTCTTAAAAATAGAAACCAATCATAAATTACCTGTTAAAACACATGAACAGTTAACAATGGATTTCACGAAGATCGGAGTAATCCGGGAGCTTAGAACAAAGAACAATTTGTGCCTGAAATTTATTTCAGGATTAATATTTCAGGATTACAAGAAGTAAACTTTAACTGTGCATCCGATGACCAATTGAATCAGAGGTACTCGTGACGGATCCCCCGGAGCGGTGCCTCGCGGGTATAGGCTGGGAAAATCCGCTATAGCCCCCTATCATAATGGCATTTGTGGAGCCGGACTCCAGGTAAATGATCCTTGCAGGCAGATATGCCGCATGCCATTACAACTGTTGCATCGGTTGGAACCAGTGTGCCAACCGGTCTGCAAACATGGATCACCTACCAGACACATCAACCCCACCAGACAGCACAAGGTAGTCCTGAGACAACCCGGCTTCGTCTTTGCCATTCATATTCGGGCAACTATCATCATTCACATCCCCCCTGAAAGCATCCCATCAGGGCATTCTCAGCCTATGCCTGTACTTAATTCTCTACGTAATGACCTGAAATCCTGTTATGTTTTTTTTATTCTCACATCTGGTGAACATTTATACATTCTCCTGTTATATTACAACATGAGAAACCAGTGGAGTTATTAGGAGATGGCCTTTTGGAATAGAAAAAAAATAGAATCTCCTTCTGATGATGTCAGTCAGGATATACCAGATAAGCCTGCAATATTACTGGATAAGGAACAAAGAGCGAAATCTGAAAATATCCCTCAAAAAAGGCTAAAGATTCCATTAAACAAGACAACAGTCGACGTTAAATACGTTCGTAATACGATTGTTTTTCCCTGCCCTATATGTAATGAATGGAACACGGCAGATCTTTCAGATCTGGATCCTATTATGGGAGGAGATCTGATGTGTTTGCACTGCCAGGTTATGTTTCATATTCCTGGAGGATATAAAACCAAAACTGAATTATCAAACCTGAAAATCTATGCAGGACTTCCTGTTGCGATAAGAAAGTTTCCAATCTTTTACTGGAACCATCCCACCATTAATGAACTTGATGAACAGGGTATTACCGGAATAATTATCCAATATGGTCTATGGGGTTATTGTCAAAAGTGTCACCACCAGTTCAGTGCGGCAGTCCTGATGAATCTTCCCCAGACTGCAGGAGAGGTTGTTGATTACCGTTCCTTAAGTTCTGACGAGATGGTAGAAATGAAGTCGTTAAGACAGGGGAGTTGTCCCTATTGTTCCCATCGTATCCTTCTGGTAATCATTTCAGATGTTCCCCACTATGTAATATCTGCAAGTGAGAACCTTGCTCACCGGTGGGAAGAGGATTAAGATTTCCTGTAGACTATTTGATGGTAATATCTACAAATCTCTCAATAATCCATTCATTTCTGACTTCCGGATGAAAAAGAACCCCATACCAAAACTTATCAGAATACCTGACAATCTGTGCAGTATTCTTTGAATGTGCAAGGACGGTCCATGTTTCAGGAATGGTAGTAGCATATTGGTGCAGGGCATATCCTGAAAATTCGTCTTTTCCCTTAGTCAATATGTCCTCTTTGCCATCACAGGAAAGGGTGACTGGTATCATGCCAATCTCAAGGGACTGGATTACAACTCCTCCTGATTCAGAAAGTAACATCTGCATTCCTGCACATATGCCAAGTATCGGAACATTGTACCTGGAAACCAAAGGTTCAATTCTTTTGTCTTTATACCATGAATCTGCAAGTGCAGTCCCACATATAATAATACCAGTTACCTTATGTTTTATCTGGATGAGATCTGAAATATGAATTTTTTTTACACTGATACCTTTTTGCTCAATTATACGAGCAACGGGGCTTACAAATTCATCACACAGCACTGGGACAACCGGGTTTGAAATATCCAGCACTAGTATCAAGAGATCAGTCCCGCCTCTTTAACATGATAATACCCTGCCCCATGTTCAAAAATTTTATCTGCATCTTTAATTATTATCCTCTGTTTAAAAAATGGGGCATAACAGACAAAACTTTCATATTCTCCACCTTCACCTGCCAATGAAATCTGGTATTTTCCTGATATTTTTGAAATCCGATCAATGAAAGAATTGTCAATCCATGTTCCAAGCCATGATGCATCAAATGGATCTGCATAGACACCTGCAATAATCACTTCAAATCCATCGGATATCAGCGATCGAATATATGATTCCTGGTCACATAACCAGAGGGGAGATATACACCATAATCCTTCCTGGTGACATATCCGTTCAATTCGGGAAGCCTGATAAACAGACTGGATTGCTCCGGTAACAATTCCGTCCAGATGAAATTCCTTTGCAGCCCGGGTAATCGCATTATTCAGGTCATCAAGTTCTTCTTCCTCAACCCCCTGTGTTTTTTCTTCCAACAGGGTGATACCTGAAGCTTTAGCCTGCAATCTGGTAAGAGAAATGTTTGGGGTATGAAACATGTAACTTTCAGCATTTTGTGAATTTATTGTTATAAAACAAGCAATTTCTCCTCCAGTTTGCATTATTTTCCAAGTTGCATAAAGGGAATCTTTCCCTCCTGATAATAATACCCCAAATTTCATTAGTTAATCACATTATCCATGAATTCATCCTGAAGTATACCCCACATTACAATATCTGTAAATTTTCCTTTTTTAAAAACATGGTTTCGCAACACTCCTTCTTTTTGAAATCCGGTTTTATCCAGTATACGGGCTGATACATTATTCCAGGCAATAGTTGTTGCAGTTATCCGGTTCAGAGAAAGAGTTCTGAATCCATATTGTAGCATCGCCAGCACTGCTTCGGTTGCATAACCTTTATTCTGATATGGGTATCCTATCCAATATCCGATTTCACCTCTTTTATCTGATTTTTCCAGTTCCAGCCCAATAGCACCAAGAAGATCTCCGTTATCTTTTTGACAGACTGCAAATATTACCGCTTTTTTTTCAATAAAAGCATCTTTGTGTTCTGATATCCAGGAAACACCATTCTCGGGAGAGTAGGGATAAGGGATGTTTAGGCACATATCTGATATCCGGCGATCTCCGGCTAAAAGGCATAGAAGATCAACATCTGACAAGGTAAAAGGACGAAGAATTAATCGGTTCGTGATAAGGGACAGATAATTATTATTCATATAATCCGCTGCATCAGGTAGAACACATACCCATACGTTCCCTGGTATTCCTTAAAAATACGGATTTCATCTTCAATGAGCTTTAATTCTGCATCTTCATTTTTTGTTAATGTTGCAGAACTTCGAAGACGGAGAATTTTCTCTTTTTGAGGTTCGTAAAAAGTATCCCATGCATGATTCGGAAGAAGAATTGAACCAATCCACTGGTATCCTGTTTCTTTTATGATTGCCTGATTTTCCGAAACACTTTGCATTGCTGGATATTCTTTATTCCAGAATTCTAAAGCTTCATGAGGTGGCTTGTCAATAAGCCATGATATCTCGGAAACTACAATATATCCATCTTTTTTCAGATATGGGTGCCATAATGTAAGGCCTTGCTTAAAACCTATGGAATAGATTGCCCCCTCACTCCAGATAAGATCAACCGGGGTTTCAGGTTTGAATGATTCCATTCCGGAGCACACACACGTTATTTTGTCTTTCAGTTTATCATTATTCAATCGTTTCTCCAATTTATCGAGGATAATTTTATGTATATCAACTGCAGTAACTCTGCATCCTTCCTGTGCCAGAACAATTGACTGTGCTCCGCTTCCACATCCCATGTCGATAATTACCGGGTCAGGAGGAAGATCCACAAGGAGACCAAGGATATGCCTGGTTATCCGGTCATCACCAGGTCCCTGACGGGGAAGGTCAGCATAAAAATTCAGAAAAAATTGAAATGATTCGTTATTGTCCATTAAAATTTCTTGTTGCGAGAACTAGATCAGGTTTGTGATTGCAGTCCACAGATTGGAAAAACCCTGTCCCAGAACTATAGTCGGATCAATTCCCAGTATTGGAAAGATGAATATAAAATATGCAAATGTCCCGATGCTGGATCCTACATTAGCAAGTGCTGCAACCAGTACTACTTTAAAAAGCGGTATCTTTCGCATTTCTGTAATTGATTGAGCTTCCATTATCTTTTTAAAATCAGAACCTCTTGGTTTTCTTATTTTTGCCTCTGCTATCGCTGCAAACCATCCGGCGGCAATCAAGGGGTGTAGTGATGACAATGGACTTATCAAAAATCCAACAAGCCCTGAAATTGGATGTCCTCCGGCGATTATTGTAAAGATAAAAGTCAGGCACCCGTTTATCAGGATCCAATACAAAATTGCCTGAAGCAATATCTCTGTTCCAACTCCTGAGAACACTATGGCAAGAATGAGTAGAAGGAAAATCCCTGTAATTATGACTCCAAATATCAGTCCCCAAGGTCTGGTTTTCATTTGGGATGTAAGGCTTTCAAGAGTTGGCAGGGTATCAGGGCTTCGAAGATATCCTTCAATTCCCTTCCTGTGGCCTGCACCAACAACGGCTAGTACTCGTTCATTAGCTGAAGCTAACCGGATGAGGTTATGAGACATGTAAGCGTCACGTTCACCTATAAGAGCTGTAGCCCCACGTGGTGAGTATCTATAAAACTCTTCCATGGCTGCTTCAACAACATTTTCATTTTTGAGTTCTTCGATATCAATGACATCGCCTGTTTTATCAGCAACTGCAATGGAACCGATAAGAGCGTAAAACATCTTAAATTTTTCAAATATTGACATTGATGCCCAGAAACGATGAAGTGTCATTCTGATATCCCGATCAATGAGTGCAATTTTGACCTGGTGTTCCTCTGCTGCATTTATCGCTGCTTTCATTTCTGCACCGGGTTCAACACCAACATCCATCCCGATCCTTCTTTGGATATATGCGAGAATCCATTGGACAAGCAGCTGGGTGAAGTTTTTAGCCTGAAGAATGTCTTCGATCTCCGGGTTATTCTGCTGTTGTTTCAAGCCCAGATATCTGCCCTGATCGAGTTCAATAGCCACAACGTCCGGTTGCCATTCTTCAATAGCAGTAATAACTTCTTCTACACTTTTTTGTGAGACATGTGCTGTCCCGATTATTTTTATTTCACCCATGGTATTCCTTAATTCCTTCCCCGTCTATTACGACAGGTATCCCGGTTGGTATTGTTTTAGTCATTAATAATTTCCGTATTTTTTCTTCATCCTGGTGTTCATATTCCTGGCGCTTTATGAGATCCAGGGCAATTTGATGTGGGTTTTCTGTCATCTGTTTTTTATGCAATCCGTTACAGGGGTGGGTATGCAATTGATTATTATCCAATACAAACGGATATGTTCTGCATATCCAGGGGCGAAATTCATAGATTGTACACCTATTTTTAGAAAGGAAGATACATTTGTTTTCTTTTTGATGAATTACCCAACCGAACGTATAATCTCTGCCGTCATCATGAATCCTTTCTGGATATGGTTCTGCAATCTCTTCAAAAGAAAGTCCGGTTCCATCCATAATCTGCCGGATCTCTTCCGGACCCACCATCACCCGGTTTGAACCGGGTTCACTTTCTGTACAACATGCACCACAACATGTGCAGGAAAAACCGGATTCCCGAATAGTCCTGACAAGTGTGGGTGGAGCAGTAGTTAATCCGAATTCTGGCATATTCTGCTGAAGTTTTCAAAAATTCGATAACCTTCAAATGTATGGCTGACTTCCGGGTGCCACTGAATACCAAAAATACTTTTATTCAGGTGGGCAATAGCCTCATTTCCACATATTGAGGAGGTTGCAAGCCGCTTAAATCCTGGTGGAATTGATATTACCTCATCCGCATGGGAAGCCCATACCTGCATAGTTTCAGGGTAACCCTTAAGGATTTCATCATGTTCTGTTATCGTCACATTTACTGCGCCATATCCGCCTTTCTGTCCTGATTGCACCTTTCCATTAAATTCATCTGCAATAACATGTAGTCCAAGACAAATACCAAGAACAGGTTTTTCCAGGTGCAGGTATTGGGAGGATATTCCTGCACGGTTTATATCAGGGCCCCCCCCAAGAATTATTCCCTGGCACCCATCACTCACCTCCTGTATGGGGGTAGTATTTGGGATGAGTTTAGCTTCAATATCAAGATCCCGCAGGGTACGCAATATGAGATGATTAAACTGGCCATAATTGTTGACCACGAATAATGGAAGCATCTGCCCTATATATTGTACCGTTCAGTAGATATGCATTCAGGAACTATAACCTGATACAAATGTTAAGATTGCATCCCTGATTTCTTCTTCCGAATGGTTCATCAGATATCCCAGCATCATTGCCCCTCCACAACCCATTCCTTCTTTTACTTCACCGATGCAGTACCTGACAAGGCCTGAATGTCCAATTTCTCCAAATCCGGGGTCTACATATGTTATCGAAGTTCCAATGTCACGCGCAGTTTTTTCACAACTTGCATTCGGATCATCACGAACATAAACGGTTGTGACTACTTCCGGCACATCTATGCCAAGTGCCTTGATTATCCCAGCTACTGCAAGCATCTGAGTACCTCCGGCAAGAAACACATTGCCTGGAAAACCATTCACGATTCCAACTGCAACAGCCATCATGGGATCGCCCATTTCACACACTATATCAAGCGGATTTTTGGGGATGGTGCTGATACGTGTTAGTACATCTTTCCACACATTTTCTTTCAAAGAATCAGGATTTTTGACCGAAGCACTGCTCACTTTTGCATCATATCCAAGTGCTCTCAGAAGACACAGTGCAGTTGTAGTTCCACCCGGCACACATTCTCCTATGATCAGAACATCGTGAGCAGAAAGGAGATTTCCGATCCTGATACCGTCTTCGTACAGCCTGATGGCTTCAGGCACTGCTTTTTCTTTTCGGGGATCGCCTCCCGCTTTTACCTGCATGGATAAAGCAGGAACAGTTGGCTGGTGGACCAGTCCGGCATTGATGAAAAGGGGCTTTATTTTTGCAAGGTCAAGAACTGCTCTCGTAATAGTTGCAGGTGTCGGACATCCGGTTTTAGTATTCGGGGTAGCATTGGTGCTGGTTATCTTTCCCTGCCATATTAACTCTGCATCAAGAACCGGAACCATGAGTGATCCTGTTGGATTTGGGCCTGCACCCGATAAACCAGGTACTGTTGATAACATGGTATTAGCAAGTATTCCAACGAACAGTGGGCGTTTTGGCTGAAGATTGTGTTGACGGGATAAGAAAGCCATTCATATCTGGTTATTCTGATGGAAGTATCAATTACACGGATACTGTCTCATAGTGCTGAAGTCCACATGTAAAGTATTCATGTTACAGGTTATCCGTGCCCTGCTTCAGTTTACAACAATTATTCCTCTGGGGAATCCTGCTCCTTTTGAGAGTTTTGCACGAAATACGTGGATTTACCCTCTATCTGGATATGTGACCGGAGGGATTGCCGGAGTACTATTGTATTTTCTGCCAGTTCCTGACATGGTCAGGGCAGTATTGGCTATTGGAATGGTATTTTTTCTTACCGGGGCAAATCATCTGGATGGCCTGTTAGATTTTGGAGATGGGCTGATGGCACATGGCTCTAGGGAGAAACGATTATCTGCCCTTACTGACCGTCAGATAGGTACTGGAGGAATTGCGATTGGAATGATTGTTACCATTCTTTCAATCTCCTCTCTCGGTTCAATTCACAATCCATTGATTGCTGCCTCAACGTTAATTCTGGCGGAAACAGGAGCAAAATGGGGAATGGCTTTTCTTACAATCACCGGAAAACCATTCCATGAGGGAATACATGCAACATTTCATCATTTGGCTAAACCCTGGTTTATCATTCCTGCAAGTCTGATACTCGTTCCTGCATTTCTTTTTCCATTTTCCAATGAAGCCCGTGTCCTTGCATTAATAATACTAGTGTCAGTACCTTTCTTTATCCGATGGCTCGCGTACCGGTTATTTGGTGGAGTAAATGGTGATGTGACCGGAGCTACTGGTGAGATATGCCGCTCTGTCATAATCACAGCGATATCCTGCTGTCTGATGTGAGTCTGATAATAATTACCGTGATCCAAACCGCGGAGTATATCCCTTTCCGGAGTCATCATTACAGGAAATTGCAGTTCCATCCCGTACCAATGTGTTAAACTGCATTGCGGCTTCCATGAGGATTTCCGGAGGTGCGGTACTTCCCTTGATCTGAGAAAAAGCAGATTCATAGGGAGAAGGCATCACCCGCGCCCCAACCTGGATTCCTTTACAATGCAGGCAATACGAGCACCTGGTGTGAACTGGCAACTTTCCACTGGCGCATTCTACATACGCTTTATCTGACTCTGAATCCCGAATTATTGGAAGTGACTTCATTTGTAATGAGATGTTGTTCCTGAAACCCTTTTATCACTTCTCCTTTCTGTTCTAATTGGATAATCGTCCAATTAAGAAAAAAACATGGAGCAGTCAAAAATATTAAAAGGGACTTCTATCAAATATGTAATACTCGCATAACCGGACTGTACTCTACAGTACTGATATCGTGCGGAGGTATTGGAGGATTTGTATATATGGCAACTGAAAAGCCGCACATTAACCTCGCTGTTATTGGTCATATCGACCATGGGAAGTCAACTACCGTTGGTAGGCTGATGTATGAAGCCGGAGCAGTTCCGGCACACATTATTGAACAGTATAAGAAAGAAGCAGAATCAAAAGGTAAGGGTTCTTTCGCTTTTGCCTGGGTTATGGATAACCTCAAGGAAGAGCGTGAGCGTGGTATTACTATTGATATTGCACACAAGCGGTTCGATACCGACAAGTACTACTTCACTGTTGTCGACTGTCCTGGACACAGGGATTTTGTCAAGAACATGATCACTGGTGCATCCCAGGCAGATGCAGCAATCATCGTTGTTGCAGCACCTGATGGTGTAATGGAACAGACTAAAGAGCACGTTTTCCTGTCCAAGACTCTTGGTATCAAACAGCTCATCGTTGCCGTCAACAAGATGGATGCATCCAAATACGATGAGGCACGTTTCAACCAGGTCAAGGTTGATGTAGGAAACCTTCTGAAGATGGTCGGAACCAACCCTGATTCAGTTAAGTTTATTCCGATCAGTGCATTTGAAGGTGACAACATCACCAAGGTCAGTGAAAACATGCCCTGGTACAAGGGTAAAGCACTCTTCGGACTTCTTGACGAACTTGAAGTTCCGGATAAGCCAACTGAAAAACCACTCCGTGTTCCAATTCAGGATGCATATTCCATTTCAGGTATCGGAACTGTTCCAGTTGGTCGTGTTGAAACGGGCATCCTTAAGAAAGGTATGAACGTTACTTTCATGCCAGCCAACAAGACTGGTGAATGTAAGTCCATTGAGATGCACCACGAAGAAATTCCACAGGCATTACCTGGTGACAACATCGGGTTTAACGTTCGTGGTATTGGAAAGGATGATGTCCGTCGTGGTGATGTCTGTGGGGCCGCTGATAATCCGCCAGCAGTTGCAGAAGAATTCTCTGCACAGATTGTTGTTCTTCAGCACCCAAGTGCAATAACTATCGGATACACTCCGGTCTTCCACTGTCACACAGCACAGACCGCTTGTACCTTTACTGAACTTGTAAAGAAACTTGATCCGCGTACCGGTCAGACTCTCGAGGAAAATCCTACTTTCCTGAAAGCCGGAGATGCAGCAATTATTAAATGTCACCCTACCAAGCCCCTTTGTCTTGAAAATGCAAAGGAATTCCCACAGCTGGGACGGTTTGCAATCCGTGATATGGGTCAGACCATTGCTGCAGGTATGTGTATCGATGTTGTCAAAAAGCAGATGCGCTGATTGAGATTCGGTGTTATCATGCAGAAGGCCAGAATCAGACTCACCGGAACCGACTATCAAAAAGTTGAAGAAGTATGCCAAAAGATTAAGGAGATCGCTGAGCGGACCGGTGTAAATCTGGCCGGCCCGATTCCCCTGCCGACCAGGAAGCTCGTCGTTCCAATCAGGAAAAGTCCTGATGGTGAAGGCACAGCAACTTGGGATCGCTGGCAGATGAGAGTTCACAAGCGTCTTATTGATCTTGACGCTGATGAGCGTGCTCTTCGTCAGCTTATGCGTACACAGGTACCTAAGGACATTGGTATTGAAATCGTCCTTGAAAGCTGATGATAATAAGAGCGGCTTTTCAGATAAGCCGCGATAATCCCAATATCATCCACAGTACCTCCTAAAGGAGATACCTTTTTTAATATTTTTCGGGATTTTGTAAGAACATATGTAAATATCAATCAACCACAATTTTCATGGATACTTACTCTTGTTGGTATATTTCTGGTTCAATATTTCTGGGGCATAATATCAATGAATTTTGAGTCATTACGAGATAAATGTGCGAATTGTTCAATTGAAAAAATATTCGGGGTAATATTTTTAGCGGGTCTCTTTCTCCGTGTTATTGTTCCAAATCTCAAACTCCTCCACCACGATGAAGCCATCCATGCCTGGTTCAGTTATGAACTGATAACAAAAGGAGTGTATCAGTATGATCCCATGTACCATGGACCACTCCTCTATTACCTGACTGCCGGTTTTTTTAGGATATTTGGTGATAATGACCTGGTGGTTCGTCTTCTTCCAGCACTATTTGGTACTGCAATAATAATCCTGATTTATGGGATCCATAGGACCGGATGGTTGTCAAGAAACCAGGCGATATGGTCCGCAATTTTTTTTGCTGTCTCTCCTAACATGGTATATTTTTCCCGTTTTCTTCGACATGACATTTTTCAGTTATTTTTCACCGTCCTTCTTCTTCTTTCGATACTTGCATACTTAGAATATAAAAAACCTGGATGGGCGTTGCTTGCAGGGTTTTCTGCTGCGTGTGGAATGTCGCTGAAAGAGGAAATGCCTCTGGTGGTATTCCTTTTTGGATTGTTTTTCCTGGTGTTAATTCTAAAGAACCGGATACAGATTCCATCAAGTTGGAAGCGGGATATTCTGGGTGCAATAGTTATTGCAGGATTAACCGGATTTTTCCTATATAGTTCTTTCCTGTCGCATCCAGAGATGTTTTTTGAAGCTCCTTTTAAAGCAATAGAACACTGGTCCTCTATGCATGACCAATGCCGGCTTTGTGGGCCTCCGTACTGGTATCTTGCAATGGTTATTCTATACGAATTACCGCTGGCTGTATTGGCAGTATATGCCACCTGGCAATGGGGATGGAAAGACAAGGGTTTTTCACACGTCCTGCATCCGGATCATTTTTTTGATGGCCCTTCCGAGAATTTAAAACAGCACTACATGATGGGACTTATGCTCATCTGGGCTGTTATTTCTATGTCATTTTATGGATATGTTGGCGAAAAAGTTCCCTGGCTTCTCATTCACCAGTTGATCCCTATTCTTGTTCTTGCTGCATATGGTATTAGTGGAAGGAAAACAGGTGCAGCAATAATTGCAGTAGTCCTTCTGGTTGGGATGACTATGCATGTATGTTTCACACCGGTTGATATAAATGAACCTATTGTCCAGGTTCAGAATTCTGAAGATATGCGTGAAGTTATGCAGCTAATCGATGTTTCAGAAAAAGTGGTTGTTACTTCTGATTCCTACTGGCCTCTCCCCTGGTATTACCGTGGCGGGAAATGGGATAAGATTCTTTTTTATGGTAAAAAAGTCGATCCGGTGATCTGGTTTGGAGATAATCCTGACCTCATAATTGCACATGACATAGACAGTTATTCTTCATTGGAAGGTTTTGAAAAGAAGCAGTACCACCTGAGTTACTGGTTTTCATGGTATGATAATTACAGCAGGCCATTACAATGGTTTTTACTTCGTGATGGAAAGATGGGTACAGTAAACCTTGATGTTTTTGTCCGGGAAAATCTGACAACCTTTTAGATTAGGTCATATTTTTCTTGAAAAAACACGGAAGATCTGAATTTGATATTGATTATATAAGAAATATTGTCTGAAACCATCAGGATTCTTGAATAATATATCTATTCTTGATATCGATGTGTAATGTTAGTTCCTTAACGGTCCTCAGTGAAAATTATGAGATAGGTTTGAAATAAATTAACTATAAAAAGAGTTGAAATTAAAATAACTCATCATACTGATGAGCTGTTGATTTTTTCTTTGGTTTGTCCCGGGAACCGAAACTGCCTCCGCCTCCCTTACCGCCGCCTCCTTTGCCACCACGGTTTTTCATAACTTTTACTGCAATCACTGCAACCACAATTACGATAATGATCCCAGCAATATACGGTAAAAGTCCTGAAACATCAGGAAGAGCAGCCGGTTCAGGTTCTTTCTCTATTTCCTCATTTAATGCCTGGGTTTCCTCAAAGACTTCGGTTGCTTTCTCGTATGCATCTTCTGCTTTTTTTCTGGCATCAGAATATTTCCCTTCATCATAGAGTGATTTTGCATCACCAACATCTTCTGATGCAAATTCGCGTTTTGTTATGATTGGAGCAAGTCGGGGATCGCTGCTCATCTCTTTTTCTGTTTTAAAATAGTTTATCCATTCATCTGTTTTGTCAATTGCTTCTTTAGCATCATTAATGGTTTTTAGCGCAAGTCCGGAATCAAGCAATGCGTAGGCATCTTTGATGTAGGTATTTGCATTTTTAATATACACTTGTGCATTGGAGTAACTTGCACCTGCAGCAGAATTAAGAGCATTAGCTGCTTCTTTTAATTTTGCTTCTGCTTTTGATACATCAATACCGTCTGCTTTATACTGGGACAGATCCTTTTCCAGTTTGGAGTATGCATCTGTGGTAGAGGAGAGTTCTCCTTTTAATTCTCCTGGATTAGTGACAAAAGCAGTTACTTTTTTAACAGTATCCTTGACTCTTCCCCCTGCTGTGGCAACATTAACTGATATAATTTCAATTTCTTTAGACTTGTCCACTTTAGGAGTCATTCCCTTGAGGTTGACTTTTACACTTTCGTCAACATTCTCATAAGATAACTCCCATCCGGAGAGGTCGAGTTGCTTTTTACTGACAGCAGGGCGTGGATTTTCAACTCCGTCCAGAATGATGGAATATGTCCACACCGGGTTTTCAAGTTCTGTATTCAGCACAATGCTTTCATCGCTGGGAAAGGAGGTCCCACCTACCGCAATGAAATTCATTTGTAAATCTGCTGTAACATTGGACTTGCCGGATTCCAGATCTCCGGTGGGTTTTACATTTACATGTCCTACTTCAACGCTTGCCATGGCTGGAATTGCAATGGCACAAAAAATTATGCATAGAAAGATGATACACGATCTGATTTTCATGTGTTCCTCATTCAAACAGTGGCTCAATGCTCTCATCAAGTTTCAAAACGTTTTCTTCATCGATCCGTTCTGATGTAGCTTTAGTTTCTTTTGCAATTTCAAGAAGGTTTGTAACCCTGGGGGCATCAGCTATGGATGCAAGAAGGACTACTGCAGCGACATATCTGCTCTGGGCAGGATAATCTCCTCCCCTCACTTCAACTCCTGCAATGTTTTCTTCAACCCAGCTTTTTGCTTTTTCGATCCCCTTTCTGTCAAGGTCATCAGGTGGACCTGCAACCAATACCAGGGCCCTGCTTGAAGATGTATATTCACATGGCAATGTTAGGCGGCCAAGCATTGCCCTGCGAACCAACGATAAAATCCGAGATGTCTTATCTTCTCCCATTAATTTTTCTTCAGGACGGCGTTCCTCGATCTGTTTTTTCCCGATAATTCTGTCAAAAAATCCACGTTCTTTCTCTACTACCGGAGCGTCAGACACTTCACTTATGGCATACCCCACCGAACTGATACCTCCCCCACGGAGGGTATTAATAATTTCACTGGAATCGACCACCATCTCTCCAATACCAAGCTGGCCGATCTCTCCTGCACGAAACAGGAGGCCGAATCTGCGAACAATTTCATCGTTAAGGCGTTCAAATGCTCCCTTAATACTCTCCCCTTCATTTTTCCAGGCACTGTTATCAAAGAGGATAACATTATCAGCTTCTTTGACCAACGTTGCAAGACTTCTTGCAGCGTTATATGAGTAAAGCCTTCCTTCCTCTGGCGCCGGGAGAATACCAAGCACATATACTGGTTCTTTATATATCTTTTTCAGGTGCCTTGCAAGAACCGGTGATCCACCCGATCCCGTGCCACCACCAAGTCCTGATACAATAATGAATGCCTCAGTGTCACCGATTCCTTTCCTGTCGATGGCATTCATGATGATATCGATTTCATCGAATGTTATCTGGGCTCCGGTATCGTTGTCGGTTCCGACACCATGACCCTTTACACTTGTCTGACCAATGAGCACCCGATCCTCAAAGTCCAGGTGCTGAAGTCCCATCAGATCAGTTCTGGCCGTATTGACCGCTATTGCGCGAAAACTGTTTCCATTAGTCCGCTGATCGTACTCAACGAATCTGTCCACAATTTTTCCGCCTGCCTGACCGAATCCTATAAAAAACACTTTCATGGAGGTACACCAGTTTTATGAAATATCGGGAATCGTAATATTTTGTACATCTTTCCTTTATACATTCAAAAAGCTTCTTCAATGAGCAGGATGGGAATATCTAAGGGATTATCACAGAATATGCGAATAGCAATTATAGGAGGGGGCATAAGCGGTCTTGTTTCGGCTTATAATCTTTCTCCTGGCCATAATGTAACAATTTACGAAAAGTCAGATGAAATTGGTGGTCTGCTTACCTCGTACCACAGGGAGCAGTACTCTATTGAAAAATTTTATCATCATTTTTTTTCCCGTGATATAATGTTTTTGAATCTCCTTGAGGAATTAGGACTATCAAAAGATATTCTGTGGCTCAAGGGTTCTACTGGAACATACCAGAATGGAATGATATACCCCCTGACTACCCCATTTGAAATACTTCGCTATCCCCTTCTTTCGATTGGTGACAAAATCCGCCTGGCTCTGTTTATGAAACAGGTACGAAATGTTGATTCTTCAGAACTGGATTTAATTAGTACAGAGAAATACCTGACAGAAAGGGTTGGAAAGAATATTTACCGCTCATTTTTTAAACCCCTTCTTAATTCAAAATTTGGTAAAAATGCAGATAGTATTTCTGCGGCATGGGTGGTAAGCAGGGTTGCCATTAGATCTGACCGGGGAATTACTGGAGAAAGACTAGGGTATCTGAATAATGGTTTTTCCGGGTTCATTTCTGCGATTTCAGAAAAAATTCGAAATTCCGGAGGAATTATTCACACAAAAAGTCCCGTTGTTATGGTAAGAAACGAGGGAGACTTCTGGTATGTTAATGATGAACCATTCGACTACGTAATATCAACTATTGCTCCAGTACTCTTAAAAAAGTGTGGAATAAATATTCCTGATCTTCCTTACCAGGGGGCAGCATGCGTAACGCTTGGTTTGAAAAGATCCATAACTAACGGAATTTATTGGATAAACCTTTACGACAAGGCCCCATATGGTGCAGTAATAGAACATACCTGTTTTGCTCCTTTGGAATGGTATGGAGAACATATTATGTACCTTGCTTCATATTATTCAGAGGAACCTGCTTCAGATATCAAAGACCAGATGATATCTGATTTCTGCATAAAGTTTTCTGTTAAACCTGATGAGATTTTGTGGTCTGAAATAGCAATAGAACCCTTTGCAGGTCCCCTGTATAAATCTGGATATAAAAACCTGATGAAATCGGTGTTAGTACCCGGACTTGTCCTTGCAGGTATGTTTTCTGAAGAAAATTATCCGGAAAGAAGTATTGAAGGGTCGGTTCGGGCAGGAAAACGAGCTGCCATGGAGATTTTGGACACTATCAGGGAACGGGAAGTGAGACAGTGAAAAACACCCTGGTAACTGTTGTCATTCCTGTTTATAATGACGTTAATGCTCTTCGTGAATCAGTTCCAAGAGTTATTAAGGTGCTGGAATCTCTTACCTCCTCCTATGAACTTATTATCGCGGAGGATGCTAGCAATGATGGATCAGCGGAGGTTGCTGCCGATTTTGCCAAAAACAATTCATTCATCATTCATTTACACCGCAATGAGCGGCTTGGAAGGGGTTCAGCTCTATCAAAGGCCGCTTTTCATGCAAAAGGTGAAATTTTTTGTTATTTTGATGTTGATATGGCAACAGATCTCTCTCATCTTGGAGAACTTCTTGGAGCGATAAAGGAAGGATTTGATATCTCTACCGGATCCCGTCTGCTTCCAGATAGCAAAATTATCCGGAGTTATGGTCGGGAAATAAAGAGCAGAGGATATAACCTTTTGGTTCGGTTAATTCTCCACAGCAGGATTTCTGATCATCAGTGTGGATTCAAAGCGTTTAAAACCAGTTCTGTGAGGATGCTACTCCCTGAAATAATGGATAAACATTGGTTCTGGGATACAGAAATCCTTGTACGAGCCCAGAGGAAAGGATTATTGATCAAAGAAATTCCTGTAATATGGACTGAGGGGAAAGGAACAACCGTTCGTTCGGGTGATATCTGGAAGATGGGCAGACAGATCCTGCGATTATGGTGGCAGCTTCATGTATCGTAAATTGTTTGCAATCCTTCTGTCAGTTCTTCTTGCTGCAGGAATTCTTATTGTAATGGTTGTCCGTGTATGGGATGACCTTGCAGACACGCTCTCGTTTGTGCAACCATATTACCTGCTCCCGGCGATAGGAATTTGTCTGTGTGCCTGGGGAGCCAGGAGTATTAGATACAAGTGTATTTTATCAAGGATGGGAGTATCCATATCAGGTTTATTTGGGATGGCCTGTATTTTTATATCACAGACTGTCAACCTTGTGGTTCCTGCACGACTTGGAGATCTGATACGGGTTGTGTTACTCAAACATGATTACGATGCATCTGTTTCCCAGGGGCTGTCATCAATTGTCGTGGAAAGGGTTTTTGACATCGTGTCTGTTGCCCTTCTTGGCCTGTGTGCAGTAATTTTTGTAATTAATGCTCCTTCCTGGGTGTTTGTCATCCTGGTTTTGCCGCTCTGCCTTGGAGTCCTTTTTTTTATTGTACTATATATGACTGGAAATATCCGGTCTGAAAACAAGTATTTCCAGTATATCCTGAAAATGCTTCAAGAAATGAGAAATGCTTCACTGACTCCGCGTTCTGCAATCATACTTGGCATGACATCTGTTGGGATCTGGATTCTTGATACTCTTATCTGTTATCTTGTTGCGATTATGTTCCGACAGGAAATCCCATTTTTTGTGGTTTTACTTGCAGTTGTTGCAGGAAACCTGGTAAAAGCTGTTCCCCTTACTCCTGGAGGGGTTGGAACATATGAATTTGCGCTTGCGGTAATATTTGAACTTGTGGGAACGGCCCCGGCAGTATCAACTCTTATTGCAGTCATTGATCACCTGATAAAAAACGGCATTACCCTGATAGGTGGTGGAGTATCGGTTTTTTATCTTGGTAGCTGGGTTATCCCTGAACTCTCGGAGAATATTAAAAATAAGTTTAAAGAGGGTTCCTAATTTATGATAGGTGCTGAACAGGTGGCAGTGATCCTTTATTGGTTTATCCTGCTCATCTTTATTCACCTATCCCTTTATCCCTCGATTAAAAAAATTCTCCCATCAGTTGCGGTTCCTGTTTCATTAACTTCCGGTTTTATTCTCCTGGCACTAACGTCCTGGTATGCAGCCTACGCAGGACTTTCCCCGTTCTTTGGACTTATTCCTTTTCTCCTGGCTTTAATTATTACCCAGTACTTTAAATGGTATGGATGGTACCGGGAAATCCCTTATGAATGGCACTATTATGTACTTTTTTTATTTGTTTTCATTGCATTTCTCGTTATCAGGTTATTCAGCCCGGATATTAATGGTGCAGAAAAATTCATGGATCATGCATTTTTAGCTTCAATTATTAGAAATCCCATAATTCCGCCCCTTGATCCATGGTTTGCAGGGGGAGAACTGAATGTATATTATTATTTTGGTCATTGGATGATGGCAATTCCTGCTCTTTTAACCGGTACCCCTTCGTACATCGTGTTCAATCTTGCTTTACCCACAGTTGCCGCAATATCAGCATTAAATTTATATGGAGTAGGAAATCTGGTATTAAAACGCCTAAAACTTCTTCCGGTTTTGGCATTTTTTGTGATTAATCCCTATTTCATATATCTTGCCCTGACTGGAACCGGATCTTTTTCCCTTCTCTGGGATAGCAGCCGCGTAATTCAGAGTACCATTAACGAATATCCCTTGTTTTCATTTTTATTTGGTGATGTTCATGCTCATGTCCTGGGAATTCTGCCACAATCGTTTCTGATTCTTTTGTTAACTTTGACAATTACATGCTGGAGATCAATTACCGGCCTGACCAGAATGATGATTATCCTCCTGAGCGCTCTTGGTCTTAGCATTATACCGGCAGTAAACAGCTGGGATGTCCTGATATGGGCCCCTATGGTTCTGGCTCTGGGAATCTGTCTTTGTTTAAGCGGGAATAGTAATTATCCGCTGGTAAAAAAACCCGAAATTTTTATTCAATACATTCGGAAAATGCTGAGTGAGAAAGGAATCAGCTGGTTAGAGCCAGAACCTGCGTCACTGATATATCTGGTATTCGTTCCGCTAATCAGTTTGCTTATAATATCACCACTTCTTCTGGGTATGTATACACAGGGTATAGAAGGAATTGGTTTTGTTCATTCTCCTTCGCACATTTATGAGTTCCTGATGGTGCATGGGTGGTTCTTTCTAGCGTTTTTCCTTTCATTTCGCTCCAGACTGGTAAAAATTCCCTGGATTATTTTTGCCCTGATTCCATTTTTCCTGACCGATTACTTGTCTGCTGCATTAACCTGTATTTTTCTGTTTCTTGTTCTGTATCGGAGAGACGGTGCTTCAGATCTCCTTGCAGCTGGAGGTCTGTTTATCCTGCTTTTTTGTGAACTCTTCTATCTGGCCGATAACATGGGTGAAGTCTATTATCGTATGAATACAGTATTTAAACTCTATATTGGTGCATGGTTGCTTTGTGGAACTAGTGCTGCTCTTATGATCGGAAAGGAGGCAGATACCTATATTCAAAACAATCCGGGTTGGAAAGAACGATTCATTAACTGGGGTATTATTGCTACTCTCTGTCTTTGCCTCATAATTCCTTCTCTGGCTGTATCAACTATCCATGGTCCTCATACTCCGACCCTTGATGGCATGGCATGGTTATCCTCATCCCACCCCTCAGATGCAGAAGCAATTGCTTTTTTGCGAACACTTCCAGGTGATCATATCCTGGTAGAAGCGACAGGGGATGATTATCAGTATTCTTCGCGAGTTTCATCCTTTACTGGGATTCCCACGGTCATTGGCTGGCAATTCCATGAATATATGTGGCGTGGCAACAATCCTGAAGGCTGGTATTCAAAAAGAGATGCTGATGTGCGCACTATGTATGAAGATCCATTACAAACCATTCCGCTTATGAATGCTTATAATGCTGATCTCCTGTATGTAGGATTGGAAGAACATGAGAAATACCAGGTATTAATCCCGTATGAGTTCCTTGAAATAATATATCAAAACCGTGATGTGACTATTTTCCATAATAACCAGTCCGGTTTGGTTCAGCCAATATAATCTTCATGGTTTTGATTTTATTCCCGGTTACGTTTTTACGAACCTTTAATTGATGACAATCATAACATATATGGCACATTCGTCATCGGCTGATGAGTGATGACGGAGGGTCATGCCCCTCCTGAATGAGGTGAATTCATGGCAAACTACGTTACCTTTGAAGTATCTGAAGAAATCCAGAACAAGGCTCTCGAAGCTGTCGAGGCTGCCCGTGAAAGCGGAAAAATCAAGAAAGGATCAAACGAAGCGACTAAGGCAATCGAGCGCGGCATAGCCCAACTTGTTCTTATTGGCGGAGATGTTGAACCGGCAGAAATTGTAATGCATCTCGGACCACTTTGCGATGAAAAGAAGATTCCTTATCTGTTCATATCCAAGCAGAATGATATTGGCTCTGCCTGTGGACTTGAAGTAGGTTCTGCTGCTGCAGCTATCGTAAAGTCAGGAAAAGCAAAAGAGATGATTGATGATATTGCTGCCCAGATTGCAGCTCTCAAAGCTGAGTGAATATCATGTCTGATGGAACGCCCGCTGAAGTAATTGAGGTTATCGGGTCTACCGGTATGCATGGAGAAGCCATGCAGGTTAAGGCCCGTATCCTTGATGGCCCGAACAAGGGGCGGATTATCACCCGCAACACGGTTGGACCAATCCGTGAAGGTGATGTCCTGATGCTCCTTGAGACAGAACGTGAAGCAAAGAAACTTTCCCGGAGGTAAGATCTATGATTGATACACATGTCTGTTCATTCTGTGGCGAGCAGATGGAACCCGGAACCGGAAAGATGTATGTCAAAAAGGACGGACAGATCTTCTTCTATTGCAGTACCAAATGCCAGAAAAATCATAAACTTGGTCGTATTCCACGACGTGTCAGGTGGACTGCAGCAGGCCGGAAAGCTCTTGGTAAGGAATAACTATGGAACAGACTTTCCTGATGGTAAAGCCGGATGGAGTTCAGCGCGGACTTATTGGGAAAATCATTTCCCGCTTTGAACGGAGAGGATTTAAACTGGTTGCTTCCCGATTTGAGCGTCTGCCAGACTCCCGGGTAATGGAGCACTATGCTGAGCATGTGCAAAAACCATTCTTTGCAGGTCTGAAATCATATATAACATCCGGACCCTGCTTTCTGATGGTGTGGGAAGGAAAAGATATTGTAAAAATCAGCAGGGAAATGATAGGGGCTACAAATCCTGCAGGTGCCGCACCAGGGACAATTCGTGGAGATTATGCCCTTGAAATAGGGATGAATGTTATCCACGGCTCAGATTCGGTTGAGACTGCTGCACGGGAAATTACAATTCATTTCAAACCTGAAGAACTGGTTTCTTATTACCGTATTGATGAAAAATATCTCTACGAGTAACATTTTTTTACCCTTTGTTATCTTTTTTCCAGTGATAGACAATTATCCGGTTGTTTCATAACTGAGGAAAAATAATATTACATCTGACTGGTGTTTCATGATGTGGCCGGATATAAATTCAAACAAGGTGACTTCTTTTTTATTTGTAAGTCTCTTCTTTATTGTTATTTTCTCTTCCGGCTGCACCGAAACTGATTGGGTGAAAGACCAGGCGAAAATGGCTTTTGATGAGGGGAAATATGCCCAGGCTGTTGCGCTGTATGATCAAGCGGCTTCCACTTCAGAAAATGACAGTGAATTGTATTTTTTTAAAGGTCTTGCACTCTTTGAACTGGTCAGATATAAAGATGCGATAGATGCTTTCACCCAGGCAATAAGAATTAATCCACGATATCACCAGGCATGGTACTGGAAGGGTCGTGCCAGTTACATGATGGCTGATTATGATGAAGCAGTCCGGTCTTTTTATAAAGCTATTGAATTAGATGAAGCAAATACTGAATACTGGTATTACCGGGGCCTGGCTCTGAGTGGACGTGGGCAATATGACCTTGCAATTGCACATTTTGATAAAATTTTGATGATTAATCCCTCTATGGAAAAGGCCTGGAGTTCGCGTGGATTTGCATTTGTAATGGAGAAGAATTATACAGAAGCTCTCAATTCCTTTAATAGAGCACTTAATATTAATACTGACAATGCTGAAAACTGGATAAATAAGGCTTCAGTACTTCGAGTACTTGGGCAGGCTGATGAAGCTGAAATAGCCATTAATCAGGCGAATTTACTGTATCGTAAGCAGGGGGAGGATATTGCCCGAAAGATACCAAAGACTATCATATCTGCAATTCCCTGACCGAAGAGGAAGACATTTCTAAATTCCCTGACAACAAATACGAAGGAACTGTGCACTCAGGCACCTGGAAAGTGTTTACTTCATGAAGTTCATAGCAACTGTTTTATTACCTGTATCTGTAATGGTTTTACTTCTCCTATGCGGATGTCTGGGAACCGAGGGCTGGAACGCACAGGACTGGATTGAGCAGGGAAACCGGTTTGCAAAGGATGGACTTTACACTGAAGCGGTTGATGCATACAGTCGTTCTCTCCGCCTTGATCCGCTCAATCCAAAAGCATGGACTTGGCGTGGGATAGCCCTACAACATCTTGACAGGCTTCAGGAAGCGATGAACGACTTTGATGAAGCTATCAGGTTGAATCCGAATGAGAGCGGTGCATGGCAGGGAAAAGCTTCTGTATACATTGATACCGGTCAGTATAAATTAGCAATAAAATCTGCAGAAAGATCCCTTGAACTGGCCGGACCAGGAGATAAAATGGAGAATTCCTGGCTCATCATTGGATTTGCTTATAACCGGCTTGAGCAATATGAAGATGCTTTACTACAATTTGACAAGGCTATAGAAAAAGATCCAAAAAGAATTGATTTGTGGCAGCATAAGGCTTATACTTTAACAAAACTCGCCCGTTTTATGGAAGTTCTCAAATGTTATGAAGTAATGACAGGGATTGAACATGATAATCCTGAATTATGGAATAAGAAGGGTGAGATTCACCTGGCACTGGGACAGATAAACGAGGCAAATGAAGCATTCACAATAGCAAAAGGTCTGATTGAAAGAAACTAAAAATTTTCCCCCTATTGTTCACCAAACAATCTTTGCAGGTCTCTGGTATGAGTCTCCAATTCAGTGACTATCTGCTCTTGTGATGGGTTGATTCCAACAGTTTTTAATTGGGTGATGAGAGTTTTGATTGCATGAATATGGTTGATTACTTTTGTCCTTACATGTTCATGTTCTGTGGGGGGTATTATCTCTTTTTTCTTTCTGACTGACTCCCTGATTTTATATGCCAGTTCAGTAAACTGGGCACGTGGATCTCCGCCTTTCTGGATGTAAAAATTGGCTCCGGCATTTAGTGCTTCAATCACCACGTCTTCTCTTCCTCTGCCTGTAAAAATGATAAAGGGTATATTCTCTTCTTTTTCCCTGATAGCACGTAGAAAACCAAGACCATTCATTACTGGCATCTCGTAATCAGATACTACTGCATCAAAACTACGTTCATCAAGCATTTTGAGTCCTTCTTCGGCAGAAAGAACAGGGGTAACCGTAAACTCTCCAAGACGCTCAAGGAAGGCACGGGCAATATCAAGTATGACCGGTTCATCATCAACAAGCAGGACGGATATCATAAACGATGAACTATTACAGTTCTATGTTTATAATTTATGGTGCCGGAAAGGATTTGATATATGTGGAAAAATTTGCAGAGCAATTCTACACTCAACACATTAATTATACCTTGCAGGTGAATGCAATGTGTAAAAAATTTATGCTACAAATTACCGGGTTAATTTGATAAGTTTGAGAATATTCTTAGTAAAATTTGATTAATCAAAATCTGATGTGATATCTCTTTTTGTTAGTAAAAAAAGAGAACCAGTGTTTCATATGAAAATAAAGTGAAGCAGGGCAAACGTTAGCAGAATCACTATTAACAGGATAGCACTTATCGCATCTCCGATACTAAAAACCAATCGGTGAAATGGTAATTTTTTTCTTGCACGATAACCTCGCATATCAAGGGTTAATCCTAGTACCTGAGTTTTTGCCAGTGAATTTGCAACCAATGGGATCATAATTGGTTTCATGCTCATGATCTTACCACTGATCCCGGTTCCGGGGTTATAACCCCTGCAAAGTTGAGCTTCATGTATTCGTTTTGCCTCAAGTTGAAGGCTGGGAATAAACCTGAGTGCGATGAGCAGCATAAGGATATAATCAACTGGGAGACGGAATGCCAAAAGTCCAGTCACCAGGTCACTTGGTTTTGTTGTAACTACAAAAAGTTGGAATGCAGTAATCATTACAACGAACCTGAGTGACAATAACACCCCAAACATGAGGCCACCCATGGTAATTCCATATCCTGCTTCTGATGGATTATGTGATGGCAGGATAGTAAAAAGAACCTCTCCTTCCTGTACGGTTAAACTAGTCAGAAGAACCAGAAAAAATGATAATAATAGCAGAAAATGAACCTGATTTTTCAGTTCATTAATAAGTCCGGAAAAAAATGCACCAATAACCAGAACAGCAATAAGGAAACATAAAAATGTGATATGCGATGAAAGAACACAGAGAGCAACGATGAGAATTACGAGCAATAGTTTTGTGACTGGATTTAGACTGTGTAATGGACTCTTGCCAGGGATATACTGCAGAATTTCACTCATGATGTATGGCCCCTGAGATTATGATAATCACCGATTACTCTGCCATTTTCCATGGCAATAATCCGACCTGCATATTGTTCTGCTATCCGCATATTATGTGTCACCATAATGATGGTATGTCCGCTTTTTTGCAAGTTCAACATCAATTCCATCATGCGGTCAGATTCTTTTTCATCAAGTCCGGTTGTAGGCTCATCAAGAATTATTATTCTAGGTTTTAGTGCAAGAATACAAGCTACTGCAAGGCGTTGGCGTTCTCCTCTTGATAAGTGCCGGGGATATGTGGTTTCTGTTCCTGAAAGACCAACAAGAGACAAAACGTGTGAAATGGTCTGATAAGGGTTTTCGTCTCCGATGTTCTCAAGACCGAAGAGGATCTCCTCCCTGACGGAATCTGCAAAGAGCATAGTGTCAGGATTTTGAAATACCAGTCCAGTCTCTTTCACCAGTTCAATAACCGGGACAGTTGCTGCATCAAGTGAACAAACGGTAATTAATCCGCGGTCTGGACGAAGGAGGCCGTTTAAGTGCTTAACCAATGTGGTTTTTCCAGATCCGTTCTCCCCGAGTATTGCTATAAATTCACCTTCATACAGTGTTAAAGAAACTCCTGATAAAGCTTCTATATCTCCGTATTTCTTAAAAAGAGAATCGATTTTCACGATTTCTGAAGAGTTCTCTGGATGCTGATAGGGTATAAGATCAGGATCTGTGTATAGTGCTCTCATTAAACCTTGTTGTTCAGGATAGATCTCATCAAAAGTTCCTTCCTGTTTAATCATTCCTTCTCCCATTACGATAACCCGGTCTGCAACATTCCGGTACCCTTCGAGTGAATGATCGACAATGATGATTGTTTTCCCCTTTGACTTCAGGTCCTGAAGAATTTCAATAATCCTCCCCGTAGCCATAACGTCTAGTTCAGAAGTAGGTTCATCTAATATGATTACTTCTGTATCCATAGCCAGAGCTGCTGCTAGTGCTACCCGCTGTTTCTGACCTCCTGACAAGGCATAAGGGGGTCTTTCTTTAAGATGGGATATTCCACAAATTTCCATTACTTCTTTGACCCTATCCTCGATCTCCTGTTTGGAATCCATCCTGGTTTCAAGGCCTGATGCCAGTTCTTCTTCAACACTGGTGAATATTAACTGGGCATCCGCATCGTCAAACACCATACTGATATGTCTGTTAAGTTCTGCAATACCTGAATAATCCCCTATAGGTTTGTTTTTCAGAGAAAGAAAACCCGATAATGTCCCTCCAAGTTCATGGTGGAGTATTCCTGATAAGGCATAACAGAGTGTAGTCTTACCTGCAGCGGTAGGGCCAGTAATAAGAACCAGTTCACCAGAATCTATGGAAAGGGTAATTTCCCGGAGAGCAGGCCGAGTGCCCACCGGGTAAGTGTAACTAAGGGACGATCCGAGAATCATGATCTCCGTGATAATGCCCGTGATGCAGGGACATACAGAAGCTGAGCAATGATGGTGTTAATAATTGCTGTGGGGATTACAATCATTATCATCATTGCACTAAAAAATGCATACATGCTTTCATAATTAAATGCCTTAAAGAGTACGCCGGGAGCAACCATGACCAACAATAAAACGATAACAATGAATGCAATTCCGCTTGCAAATGTAGCAGCAAGAGTGGCAACTGCAGGAGCTGCAGAAAATTTGGTTCTTAATGCCTGGAACATAAAAAGACAAGCTACTGCTCCTATTGGTTCACTAATCAGGTTACCTGGAGGGAATATCGAATGACTGATTAGGGCGCTGATTATTCCGCCGATAAACCCGATGCCAAGAGCCTGGGAAAACTTAGGAACTACCAGCATGATTGCCAGACAGTAAAAGACAATAACAAAGTTCGGCACCAGGAATGGTGGGAGCGGTGCATACAATGCGGCAAATCGGGCAATAGCACCGACTGCTAATAAAATGCCAACGATGGCAATATCCTGTGATTTCATGATAAATCTGAGTAAATTTTTATTTTAAGTTCTATACAAAACCGGTTAACACAATATCATCGCCACCGGTGGGGTGATCCCGGACATACACCTCGGAGCAAACAATGGACAGGTTGTATCATCTATGTATGAAATTATACATCGACCTATATGAATATTACCAGTATGACCAAACTTTAGCATAATTATGGCCAACCAAATCCCTGGTATTCTTCAAAGCGCACAATTTTTTTAGTAAAATTTTCATGATGCCATACATTAACGATTATTTCTTCTCCTTTTCGAAATTCCTGTATCCTTTTGTCATATGCTTTCCGCACATGTGAAAAACCATTATTCAAGAATATTTTCTCTGTTGCCGTGTAAAAACTAATCATTTGGGAAATCCAGGCAGATTCATAATCTATAGTATCTTTCGCGGCCATGAGTGATTCTTCTACTGTCATGGGATGATTGTATTCTCCATGTTCGTTAAGCCCGCTTATTTGTCTGAATACAAGCTTTTTCCTCTTATCCGGTTCCCGATGTAGCATATAGGGGTAAATTCTGCAAATAGCAAACCGGGATTGGTATATCTCGCACCGCGAATTATTCAGATAGGGGCAGGTTCCGTCTGGCCTAGCTCTTAAGGCATATCCTGCAACATAAAAGGAACCTTCATTATCAATCAGTTCAAAACGTGGGGCGGGAATGAGATATTCTGGATTGTGACCTAGTACATACGCTGCGTCAATATCAAGCAGGAAAACATGGCCATTAAAATCAGTAGTGCAGCATTTTCCACATAAATTACAGGAAAATCCGACCTCCCTGATAATCGCTGCAAAATCCTCAGGTTTCCATTTTTTTAGCAGGTTTTGTTCTTCAATTAAATGGGTTATTTCATTCCTGATGTATTGAACGGACATTTATCATAATAATTGGCTATACATCTGCATATCATTGCTGTATGTAATGGGTAACCTGAAGATCCTATACTGAAAGGCAATAGAATAATATGCATTTTCACCTAATCAGAGATAACATGCTAGAAGCTTTTGACCTTTCCGGACGGGTTCCAAAAGGACAATATTCATCATTAATTGAGCCTCTGGAAACCAGGGCTGGAGAGTTGCAAAGAGAAGTCCGAAATAAGGGGAAATCTGTGATCATTGTCATGGAAGGCTGGAGAGGATCTGGTATTACCGAGATGATCAACCTGTTACAACCAGTCCTCGATCCCAGGGGAACCCGTATTCATCCAATTGGGGAACCAAATGACATTGAACGGGATCATGATTTGCTGTGGCGTTTCTGGGCAAGGCTTCCGGCATACAAACAGACAGCAATATTTGACAGAAGCTGGTATACTGCAACCATTGTCGAGCACTATGAGTCTGATCAGACGGATGAGATACCTGCTTCCTATATTGAAGATATCAATAATTTTGAGGCACAGCTTATCAGCGATGGAAACCTTCTCCTGAAATTTTTTTTACATATTAGTAAAGAGGAACAGAAAAAACGGCTTGCCAGAATTAAAAATGATCCTTTTACGATGCAGGCCAGGTACCTTCGAAGAAAAGAAGGAATTTACATTGTAGATCAGGATTTTACCCTGATTGATCGAATGCTCATGAAGACTGATATGCCTGCCTCCCCATGGACGATCATTGAAGCGGAACAGATGAAATATGCATATTACAGAATCCTTCAGACATTCAATTCCGTTGTAGAGTGCTGGCTTTTAGAAAAGGATGGAGGTCAGATTGAGACAACTCATACCTTCCAGATTAAAAGTATGTCAGGGCATGAAGAGAGTACACTTCTTCAGAGGGCTGACCTTACAAAAAGTTACACAAGAAATGAGTATAAACCGATACTTCAGAACCTCAAAGACACTTTGCATTCTCTCCAGATGGAGACTTACAAAAATTTAATACCTATAATCATTGTTTTTGAAGGTTGGGATGCAGCAGGCAAGGGTGGTTGTATTATCCGTCTGGCAGAATCCTTTAATCCCCGTGGGTATGTGGTAGAGCCGATTGGCCCACCAAATGATTGGGAAAATATGCATCATTACCTCTGGAGGTTCTACACGCGGTTTCCAAGGAAAGGGCATATTACAATATTTGACCGGAGCTGGTATGGGCGGGTTCTGGTTGAACGGGTGGAAGGTTTTTGCACTGAATCAGAATGGCAGCGGGCATATCATGAAATAAATGTCATGGAAGAGGAATTGACAAGTAATGGGACAGTGCTGGTTAAATTCTGGCTTCATATAGACAAAGACGAACAACTCAGGCGGTTTAATGATCGAGAGAACACTCCTGAGAAAAACTGGAAAATAACTCCTGATGATTGGAGAAACCGCGAAAAATGGGATTTGTATGAAGCAGCAGTTAATACTATGGTACGGAGAACCACTACCATTGATGCACCATGGACCGTTGTCCCAGCCAATAATAAATATTATGCAAGGATTACTGTTTTAGAAACTGTGGTATCAGCTATGAAGAAAAAATTAAAAGAACTTAGTTAGGTTATTTCATTGAAAATCATACGTTTGAGTTCTTCATGTCTTTGTTTATCCTGTTTATATCTATGAACGAATTCATAAAGCTCAGGGATTTCAAGGTCTGTTTCAATGGTTCCATCTTTTTGAATCGGATATATTCGTCCTAAAATTTCAATCAGACGTTCTTTAACCTGAATTTTTTTTATCAGGGTTGTATATTCATCCACAACAACAGCATCCGCACCTTTTTTTAAGGCCTGTTTTTTGTGAAATGCAATCTCATCATTCCGATTTCCTACTCCCTCTATAGAGCGTATAAGGTCTGGAAGCCTGACTGGTTTAATAAGATAATCATCGATCAGATCACCATACCGTAATACATCCTTTATTGTCAGGCTTTTTCCTGTTTGCATAATTATTGGTACTTTGGTACTGGGTTCAAATTCCTTAATATGGAGAAGGGTTTCCCATCCATCCATAGGTTTCATCATCACATCCAGTATGATGATATCAGGAATATCATCTTGTATGAGATCAAGAGCCTCTTGTCCACTTAAAGCTCCTCTGGCTGCAAAACCCTGTTGTTTCAAAGTTTCAACGAATGCCATCTTTAAAAGAGCTTCATCATCGACATATAATACTTTTAATATTTCTCCCTTCATCAACACACCTTGAATATTTACCCTTGGTAATTGATTTGTAAATCAGTTGTTTAATTATTCTGATATCAGTTTTTTCTCATCAATATCGGATATTCCCTTTTCTTTCTCTATTATATCTTCTTCCTTCATTATTGCACGTGTTTCTTCTTCAATGGATTTTACAACTTCATGAATCCGTTCTGCAGTAGGAATATCCCCCAGAAGGGATTCATCAAGGGGAACTTCATATGCTTCTTTATCATCCATTACCTCAGTAGCACCAAGATATTTGGCTCCCTGCTTGATAAGGCTGGATATTTCAAATGGGAAGATGATTTTCGTAGCCTGACCCTGAGCCATGTTCTTAAGTGCATCAAAGGATAGGACGGTAATTGCTTTTTTATCTAAGGAGCGAGACCCCAGTGAGAGAATACGAAGCCCCTGTGATTCACCCTGAGCTCGTAGGATTTGAGATAAACGCTCTCCTTCAGCCTTTAATATTTTACTCTGCCGCTCTCCTTCTGCTTCAAGGATCATACTCTTTTTCAGACCCTCAGCTTTTAAAATTGCAGATCGTTTTTCTCCATCTGCTCGAAGAATTGCAGCTCTTCTTTCTCTCTCTGCAGCGGTCTGTTCTGTCATGGCCTGCTTTACAGTGCCAACCGGGTCAACCTCTTTAATTTCAACCCGCTCTACTTTTACACCCCATTGGTCAGTTTCACGGTCAAGAATATCACGAAGTTTTGTATTGATACTTTCACGGTTGTAGAGTACCTCATCTAATTCCATATCCCCTATTATACCACGAAGGGTCGTTTGTGCCAGTGCTACCGTGGCCATCCGGTAATTAGAAACCTCGAAATATGCTTTTTCAGGATCAATTACTCTGATATATACGATTGCATCAACATTAGTAGGTGAATTGTCCTTAGTAATAACTTCCTGGCTTGGAACATCCATAACCAGTGTCCGAAGATCCAGCTTGACAACCTGGGTGATGAGTGGCACCACCCACCTGAATCCGGGATTCATCCTTCCGATATATCTTCCAAGTCTGATTTGCAGACCTTGTTCATATGGCTGGACAATGATTACCCCTCGGGCAAAGATAATTAGAATAACTATCACCAGGAACAGGGTGACTAATGTTTCAACGAATGCCATTATTCTTCCTCCACTACAATATGCACGCCCTGAGAAGCAATAACTTTTACTTTTGAACCTTCAGGAATTTTACCTGCCAGAGACTTTGCACTAAAAATCTGTCCTTCAATTCTGACCTTACCTGAAAGTGATTCATCGTCAAGAACATTGAGAACAACACCTGTTTTTCCAACCAATGAATCCATACTGATTGTCAGGGGTTTTTCATCACCCGGGGTCAACCTGCTGTACAGGAACACGGTAGCTACAGCCGCAAGAAGAGCAATAATAATTCCAAATACAATCCCATATGTTGAGGAAAAAATATCAACTCCCAGCACCACCAACACGCCGATTATCAGGAGCACAGTTCCTGGAACAAGAAGGAAAAATCCTGGTGAAAACACTTCCAGAACAAAAAATAACGCTCCAAAGAGTATTATTAACCATCCATATGATAAATTTTCAAAAACCATATGGTATTCTTATCAGGATGGAAGAAAAAGATGTTTATTAGTGATTATCTGGAGTTTCGTAACAATGCAATTTTATCTCCTCTTTTTAAACCGAGTTCTTCGGAAATTGGTTCACACTTGGCACACATAAGAAACGCTATTGGAATAAGTCCATTCTCTTCCCTAAGGCTTTCATAATTTGCCATTCCCTTTGAAATAACGAGGGTACACTCTTCTATTGCTTTTTCGACATCAGCAGGTAAGAGATCGAATCTAATACCAAGCTCAGCTCCGGAACCTGTGGTCAAAATTGCATCTGCGATGGTATCCAGTCCTATTCTTTTCACATCTTCAGGCGTAGCATCATTTAATATGGGCTTTTCCCGGACAACTACGGTAATTTTGCTCCCCTGTTGTTTCAGCCATTTGATAAGTTCGCGATCAAAAACGATCTCTCCGCAATTATCGGTAAAAAAAACTACATTTTTACAGAGAGGAAGGATTTTTTCTGTATCATCAATGGCAAGGCCGGTATTGAATTCATCATTGAAAAATGAGACAAAGTCTTCACTTACCTCATGACCCTTCACTCCATAATCAAACATGTTGCCGATGACGCTTGCGAGAACATGGTCACGAAAGCCGGATAGATATTGTGTTATATCCTGCACGATTAACAACGAAACCTCTTCTGAGGCTTTTTTTAGTTCTAAAAAGGGGTCTGATACCCCCAGACGCCGGTAAACCGACCGATGAAGAGCAGATGCAACCACTGGATGAGTCCATGGAGTGTCCTGAAGGAATTTAACCATCTCTTCCGCGTGAGCAATAATCTCCCCTTCCCTTTTTTCCGATGGGTTTGTTAGTTCTATTTCAAGTTGAATTCTTGACAGAAGACACTCGAAACATCGTGTGTCATGTTTCATATCAATGCCCAAAAATGTAATGGGGCCATCGAGATTCGAACTCGAGTCAGAAGACCCCCAGTCTCCTAGGATGCCAGGCTACCCTATGGCCCCAAGTGTATATTATTTTTTCAGTTTTCGCATATGTACTTACCCATTATCTTCCTGGATCTGTGAATGAAGAAAGGGAAACTATTTTATACAGACTGTTGTCCGGACTAACGCGAAGATATTTTACAGGTGGTTTTTTCTCTCCTTTTTATGACCGGACATAAAACCATGAAATAATATAGGTCTGTGACAATATCGTAATACTAGCAATTATTGGGAGGGGGTATGCTTAAGGAAAAGATTGCAGGGATAATTGAGAATATCAGGACGATTGAAGGGGTAAAACTCTGTGCCCTTGTTTCCCGCGATGGGATCATGCTTGGCCGGTATGCAACCGGCGATTTTAATGAGGCATGGTTTGCGGCGATGTGTGCTACTCTTCTGGCTTCAGCTGAGTCAGCCGCAGTGATTGTAAAAATTCAGTCGCCTGAAATGGTTACTATCCACTCTGCAGATGGAATATTATTGATCATGGGGGCAGGTGAGAAGATACTTCTGGCAGCCCTTATTGATCCATCGAAGGACTTGAAGTATATGACTGATATGCTTCGTGAGATTGCAGAAGATGTGGGGGGTACATTCTGATGTCCACAATAATGGTGATTGATGACAGTCCGTTTATTGTAGACATTTTTGTAACTATGCTTGAAAGGGGAGGATATGCCGTTTACTCTGCAAACAGTGGCCCTGAAGGTATAGATCTTCTGAAAACCGTCACGCCCGATCTAATTCTGCTTGATATCATGATGGAGCCTATGGACGGATGGGAGACTCTTGTGGCAATAAAACAAAACTTTTCAACAAAAGATATCCCTGTAATGATGCTTACTGCTAAGCAACTTACCCCCCAGGAAGCGCAGGAGTATGGGATGTATATTGAAGATTACATATTAAAACCCGTAACTCATTCAGAACTATATGCAGCCATTGAAGGGGTCATAAACCGTCGCAAACAGATAGCAGAAGATATGATTAAAGCAAAAGAGGGGGGATTTGATGAAACCCTTATCAATGAATATGGTCGTCTGGTAAAAAGTACAGAAATTACCAAGCGTCTGTTAAAACTTCTTGCATCTACCTATGATCTTTCAGACCCATCCATGAAATTTTCTGATGATATTAATATTGCAATAAAAAGTATGGAAACTAACGTAAAATTTCAGGAGCAACGGTTGTTACAGATTCGCGAAGTCTTTTCAGGTTCATCCTGATTTTTTACCTGCTAATTTTTTTGGCTGCACTCATCCCACACTATGATATGAATACAAGCTAACCTTATTTCCTATGTTTGATCTCGTGTGCATTGGTTGTGGGGCAACATATCAGTCTGATGCTGTGATATATACCTGCAAAAGATGCGGACATCTTCTGGAGGTCAGGTATGACCTTGCAAATATAAATATCACCAGAAATGACTGGATGTCAAGACCAATCTCGGTATGGAGGTATCGGGAACTTCTTCCCGTTTCAGGATCCCCTGTCACTCTCCAGGAAGGAGGAACACCTCTCTACCCGCTTCGTCGGATCGGGGAAGAACTTGGATTAAAAGAATTATATGCCAAACATGAAGGGATGAACCCATCAGGTTCTTTTAAGGATCGTGGTATGACGGTGGGTGTTTCTATGGCACTGCAACTAGGTATGACTTCAGTAGCATGTGCAAGTACTGGAAATACCTCTGCTTCACTAGCAGTTTATGGGGCGAAAGCGGGAATTCCTGTCATTGTATTGTTACCTGCAGGCAAGGTCGCGGTTGGTAAGGTCGCCCAGGCCCTCATGCATGGTGCACGGGTAATCTCCATCAATGGTAATTTTGACCGGGCACTTGAAATGGTTCGTGAATTATGTGAACAAAAGGGGATTTATCTTCTTAATTCAGTTAATCCATATCGTCTTGAAGGACAAAAGACCATTGGATTTGAGACCATTGATCAGCTAAACGGTGAAGTACCAGATCGAATGGTACTTCCAGTTGGAAATGCCGGAAATATTTCTGCAGTTTATAAAGTTCTTCTGGAACTCCAGGAACTTGGATTTATTGATAAAATTCCGATGATGACCGGAATACAAGCTGAAGGTTCCCAACCTGTAGTCCAGGCGATTAAAAATAATCTTCCAGAAGTTGTCAATGAACCAAATCCGGAAACTATTGCAACAGCGATCAGGATCGGAGCTCCGGTAAATGCAGAAAAGGTCCTCAATGCTATTCGGATGAGCAAAGGGACCGCAGATTCAGTCAATGATACAGAAATTCTAGCCATGCAGCGTGATCTTGCACAAAAAGAAGGCATTGGCGTTGAACCAGCATCTGCTGCTTCTGTTGCTGGTGTGAAGAAACTAATAGAGGCTGGCGATATCGACCGGGACGAGAAGATCGTATGTGTAGTAACCGGCCATCTTCTTAAGGATCCCGAAACAGTGATCAAACAATGTGCTCCTCCAATCGAATGCGAAGCTTCACTCGAATCACTGCTTGCTGCATTGCATCTCTGATTCTCCTCATTTTTCCGGTTGCCGGTATTGATATGTCCGCAACCGTTCATGAGGACGGCAAGCAGTATAGTGCTATTATTCTCGTCAACAATAGCGATAGGTTCGATCTGGTTCAGCCAGGGATGGTTGGTGAAAGAATACCTCTGGATGTCAAGAATTTATCGGTGAGAAATGAGACTGAAGAAGTATCGGTAAAACCTGATCGGGGTGTTCTCACGTTTTCAATTGGTAATTACACTATCCGGTATGATGCGCCGGTGACCTCAAATACGTTACAATACCTGTTTACTGAACCTGCGAATGTATCGGTAACGCTTCCCAATCCATATCTGGTTGGAAATCCCCTCCTGACATCTCTCCAACCTTCTGGATCTGAGATAACAGAAGGTAACAATTCAACCACGGTGAAATGGAGCGATGTGCGTTCTGTTGAACTGCGGTTTTATGATGAAGGACAGGAGCAACTTCTCTTCCTGTTCGCCCAAATCTGGTTGATTATTGCCGTTGTTTTGCTCATCCCATTCTTTCTCTCAAAAAAGTAACTGGCGCATAGTTATTGAACAGATGGAAATACCAGTCCTTGTTTCTCTTGACTGGTGCCCCAATTTTTGATCGTTCACATGCGGCACCCCCTAATTTTCATCGCGCGAATCAGGATCAGATTGTATGTTCGTCCATATATCACAATGGTGAAATAAAATGCCTTGATTTCGGGGTATTTTTAGCGATCGATTAGGTCGAGAATTGTGAGTATTATTGCTAAAAAGGCGTTTTAATTCAATTTTATTGAATTTACTGTGATTAAAAACGCCCGTATTCACGCGCAACCTCTATTAACGTTTAGAAATGCTTTATTTCAATTATCCATTGAAATAAAAAAATAAATTTTTGTCGTAAATTGAATTTCCCGGATAAATAGAGATTTTTCAAATAAAATGGCAAAATATCGCCTAAAATCAAAAAAAAAGGCCAAAAATTAAAATTCTTTAATTCCTCTTGTTTTGATCGGAGTAAACCTTAAATCCTCAGGGATACACGTGATTGAGTCAAAAGGTGATACATGATGATTGATACACTCATTCCAACAAGAGAGGGAATCCAAACTGCACCGGCAAAATCAGATCAGGAGATAATGGAAGAGTTTAAAGTCAGGAATGCCTGGGGACTCTATGCAAGCGTGGATCTGAAAAACTGCAATCCTGAAACTATCAGGGATGCAGGTAAGATCAGAGAATTCGTTATCCAGCTTTGTGACCTTATTAAGATGAAGAGGTTTGGAGAACCACAAATCATTCACTTCGGGCCATGTGAGAGGGTAGCAGGATACTCAATGACTCAACTGATAGAGACTTCACTGATCGGTGCTCACTTTGCAAACGAGACCAATGCTGCTTACATTGATATCTTTTCATGCAAAGAATATGCTCCACAGCTTACCGCAGAATTCTGCCGTGAATTCTTTGGTGCTGATCAGTCAACCGTTCACATTGCATTCCGGGATTAAACCCTCAATACCCTTTTCTTTTATTCTATTTAATACTCTCCGGTTTGTTTTGAAACGAAGATAACGGGCGGTTAATTCGCGATTAGTGCTTTTACAACTTTTTCTCCAAAAGCTCCTGCTGCTGCAGGTCCGTTTGCCGTGACAATTCTTCCATCGACAATGATTGGATCTGCTTTATATTCAGCTCCACATTCTCTGATCCGAGAAATAGCAACATCATCATTCCAAACGGTAACTTTTTTACCTCTGATAATTCCTGCTCCAGCAAGGACTACTGATGACAGGCAGATTGCAGAAATAACTTTTTCCTGTTTGTCAAATTCTCTGACAATATCCAGAAGCTCCTGATTATCCCATAAGAATTGTGGAGAACCACCGCCTCCGACAACTACAATCCCCGCGTATTTTGAAACCTTAGCAGTCCCTATATCCTGGATTGTCTTCTCAATTAGGACTTTTCCACCAAGCATTCCTATTGCGAGTCCTGTTCTTGTAGAAACGATGTCATATTCAATGCCTGCTTTTTCCAGGTATTTTATTGGTTCAGAAAGTTCTTCATCACGGAATTTCATGGGAGCAATCACAATAAGTACACGTTTTTGTATTGGCATCTGGATCACTGAAGGGAAGTCTTCCCCCTACTCAATAAAGTTATGGTTTTATCACTGAAAAAAAGGGATGAAGATTATTGTATACTGTCGGATGCAATAAGTGTGAAAGCGTTAGATATAAGCAATCTGATTGCTTCTTCCACCTGATCCACCCGTAATATTAGAATGGCCTTACTTTTTCCTGAAAAAGCATATGAATACTCGATATTGATCCCAGCTTCGCTCAGTTTAGATGCGATATCGTACAGACCACCTGGTTCATCTCTCATCTCAACTGCGATAACATGGGTAAATGCAACGTTGAAACCGAGTTCTGTAAGCTTTTTATATGCTACATCCGGTTTGTCAACGAGAGCCCTGATAACACCAAATCCTTCTGCTTCTGCAATAGAAAAAGCAAGGATGTTAACTTTCTCTTCCTGACAAGCTTTTGCCATTGCAGCAAGCCTTCCTGGTTTATTCTCCGAAAAAAGTGAAATCTGGCGGATCATATAATGTTCGCAACTCATTTAAATCAGTCTCCTGTCTATCACTCGTTTTGCTTTTCCTTCAAACCGGGGAAGTGTTCCCGGTTCTGTAAGTTCTACAGATACCTGGACATTTAATGCATTTTTCAGAATTTTTTCTACATGCCGCCGTGTATGCATGAGATCAGCAATTTTATCAGAAAAGGCTTCTTTTCCTAACTCCACCCTGACAAGCATTTCGTCTAGTGAACCTTTCCGGTCAATTTCTATCATGAAATGTTCTCCTACTTCTGGAATACCAAGGAGTGCATGTTCAACCTGGCTTGGGAAAACATTAATTCCCCTGATGATGAGCATATCATCAACCCTTCCTGAAAGGCGTTCAAGTCGTGGATGTGTTCTTCCACAGGGACAGAGTTCTTTCCTGATTGCGGTTATGTCTCCTGTCCGGTACCTGATAATCGGAAGGCCGTCTTTTTGTAGCATTGTCACAACGAGTTCTCCACGTTCTCCAGGTGGAAGAGCTTTCTGGCTATCTACATCGAGTATTTCAGGGTAGATAAGATCTCCCCAGACATGAAATCCATTTTGATTTTCACATTCGCAAAATAATGGCCCAGACAATTCACTGGTTCCATAGATATCATATGCATCTACGCCCAGCCATTCTTTAATCCGAATCCGCATCTGTTCGCTCCAGGGTTCAGCTCCGACAATTGCTTTTCTCAGGAGGGTGTCATTTTTTATAGAAACTCCCATTTTTTCTGCAACCTCTCCCATGTGAAGAAGATACGAGGGAGTGCATGCGATTGCAGTTACCCGGAGGTCCTGCATTAGTTCTATCTGTCTTTCTGTATTTCCAACAGAAGTAGGAAGAACTGTTGCACCAATTTTTTCAGCACCATAATGAAGGCCGAGTCCGCCGGTAAAAAGTCCATATCCGTAACTTACCTGCATCACATCACCACGTCCGAGACCTGCAGATGTCAACCCGCGCGCAAGTGATTCTGACCAGTTATAAATGTCATTTTTTGTGTATCCTACAACAGTGGGTTTTCCCGTTGTTCCTGATGATACATGATACCTGACCAGTTCCTCCTGTTCGGACATTATCATCCCATCCGGATACGTGTCCCGAAGGTCTTTTTTGTACATAAAAGGCAGGCGGGAGATATCCGCTAATGATGTAATATCATCCGGATGTACCCCTGACTCTTTCATGCGCTTATGATAAAAAGGAGAGAAACTGTAAACTTTGTAAACAAGTGTCTTAAGCAGTTTAAATTGTAACTTCTGAAGATCTTCGGGGGGCATTTCCTCGATTCTAGGATCCCAGCACCGCATTATTCTGCACCCCGCCTGTCTATCACTCGTTTTGCCTTTCCTTCAAACCTGGGCAGTGATCCAGGCTCAACCAGCTGGATGGTGGTCCTAAGTTCCAGCACATCCCTAAGTGCCTTCATAACATTATTTTGAACTCTTTTTAGGTCTGCAAGTTCTCCATGAAAGTTCTCTCTGGATACTTCAACTTCGATTGTCATCTCATCCATATGGTTTATGCGGTCAACATAAACCATGTAGTGATTTCCTACTTCTGGGATCTCCAGGAGGACATGCTCTATCTGGCTTGGGAAAACGTTAATTCCCCTGATAACAAGCATATCATCACTTCTTCCGGTGAAACGAGCAAGTTTTGGTCCTCTGCCACAGGGACATTCATCATCCATAATCATGGTGATATCACCGGTCCGGTATCTGAGTAACGGCATTGCTTCTTTTACGAGAGGTGTGACAACCAATTCACCTCGCTCACCCGGACCCAGGTTCTCCCCCGTATTTGGATCGATGATCTCTACAAGATAAGAATCATGCCAGATATGAAGGCCATTATGCTCCGGACATTCAAATGCAACTCCCGGTCCATATAATTCGCTCATACCATAACTGTCAAATGCTTCTACTCCCAGTTTTTCCTGAAGTTCAATCCTGGTTTTTTCAGACCAGGGTTCAGCTCCGAATATTCCCTTTTTTAGTGACGAAATATCCATGTTCATTTCTGATGCTGCTTCAGCAAGGTGCAGGCCATAACTTGGGGTACAATGGATAGCAGTAACTCCAAAGTCATGAATCATTTCAATCTGACGCTTTGTGTTTCCGGTTCCTGCAGGTAAGGTAGTAATACCTGCCTTTTCTGATCCATAGTGAAATCCAAGTCCTCCGGTAAACATACCCATGTTTACCATATTCTGGAAAACGTCGTTTTTGGTCAGGCCTATCATGGTAAGATTTCTCGCAATTAGATCTGACCAGCTATTGAGATCACCTGCAGTATATCCAACAACGGTTGGTTTTCCGGTAGTTCCGGAAGTAGTGTGAATGCGGACGATATCCCGTAAGGGCACAGCCATAAAACCGAATGGATACCCTTCCCTGAGATCACTTTTTTGGGTGAATGGAATTTTCTGAAGGTCCTCCAGGTTTTGGATATCAGAAGGACTTATTCCCGCTTCCCTGAACAATTTTTGATAAAAACCAACATGTGAACATCGATTAACCGTTTCCCGGAGACGTTTTTCCTGTAGAACTTTTAAGTCCCCAGGTTTTATTGTCTCTATTGCCTCATCCCAGAACATAACTGGTATCCTGAGCATCCCTAACGAGATGCCTATCTGTAATAGTTGGAAGGGGCAGCGAATAACCATTGTTACACGATAACATGGAACATGATCATGGTGACGAAGATAAGAATTTTTAGAGATAAGGAATGGAGGATTTCATCCCCTGAATGTATAGAAATTACCCATTCTTAACGAAGAAATTTTTAATATTTGACTTGTTTCTACAATAAAGATAAATAACTATTCGGACTATTCCTACATGGAGATGACTATGACAGATATTCTTACAATGGTAACAAGTCCTCTCAATGCGACTATTTCTACTGTTGCTGACATTATTCCATATGTCATTGCAGCAATTATTATCCTGCTTGTCGGCTGGGTTGTAGGGAGATTTCTTGGAAAGGTTGGTTCTGTTATCGTTCAGAAAACAGGTATCGAAAAAAGTTTTGAATCTACGCCTATCGGGAAAAATTTCTCCGATTCGTCGTATTCGCTTTCCCAACTGACTGATTATGTAATACGAATTGTGGTGTACCTGCTTGCTATCATGTCTGCTGCAGATACGCTTCAGATTGAGTCATTACAGGCAATTATCGCAGCTATCGTTGCATTTATACCACATATTATTGCATTCATCCTGATTCTCTTCATCGGTCTGCTCCTGGTCGATTATTTAACTGATTTTATGAGTAAAATGGGAAATGCATCTGATATTGAGCTTGTTAATCCTCTTTTAATGGTACTTCGTATCTTCCTGTATTTTATTGTAATAGTACTAGCAATAACGCAGTTGAACATCAATATTAACATTATTTACGCATTTGTCATCCCACTCTCATGGGGGATAAGCATTGGGATAGGTGGTGCAATTATCTTGTTCTTTGGATGGGGTCTAAAGGATAAAAGTCCTGAATTAATTGAACAGTTTCTAGGGAAAAACAAACCCTGAAAGAAACCCATTCATTTATCTTTTGTAACGGCCTTTTAGAATTATATGCAGGTTGTCGGCATTAACAGCAGCCCTAGGAAGAAGAGTAACACCGGCCTCCTCCTTGCCGCAGTACTAAAAGGCGCATCAGAAGCAGGATGTGAAACACAACTTCTGAATCTCTACGATTTTGAGATTGAATATTGTACAGCATGTGATACATGTTATAAGACCGGAAAATGTGTTCACATGGATGAATTTACTGACATTTATGATATTATGCTTGAGGCTGATGGAATTGTCCTTGCAAGTCCAAATTACATCAATAATGTCACTGCCAAGATGAAAGCCCTTTTTGACAGAATGGCTGATACTGTCCATTGTCAGAGATTCCTGGGCAAATACTGTGCTTCAGTCAGTACAGCCGGAGGTTCGGGGGCTGTTGAAGTGGCTGATTATCTTAATCGTTCGCTCTTTATCATGGGTGCTAGTGTTGTAGGTACAGTCGGGATTAACCTCTCTGATGGTGACGAGATGTTTGAGAAGGCATTGAAATCTTCACGAGATTTGGGATTAAACCTTGCCGATGCCATATTAAAGAAAAAAGTCTTCCCTGATCAACAGAAAGACCATGCTGCAATGCTTGAACGGATGAAACAACTGATAAGTTTTCGGAAAGATGAGTGGACCAATGAATATCAATACTTTATCCAAAAAAAGTGGCTATAATTTCAGGCTGTCTTAATTTTTGCGACATCCTGAAGACCCAGCATTTCAATACCCATCTCCCTCATTTTAAATTTCTGAATCTTACCTGAAACAGTGATGGGGAAAGAATCAACAAATGCATAATATTTTGGTATCTTGTATCTGGCTATTTTTCCCTCTGAATAATTACGGATCTCATCTTCACTCATGGATTCACCTGCTTCCAGTTTTATCCAGGCCATCAGTTCTTCCCCGTATCTCTCATCCGGAACTCCGATAACATAAACATCTGCAATTTTTGGATTTTGGTGGAGGAATTCTTCAATTTCACGTGGGTAGATATTCTCACCACCACGTATGACCATGTCTTTTAGTCTTCCTTCAATATGCACGAATCCATCCGGATCAAACGAACCAAGGTCACCGGTATGGACCCATCCATGTTCGTCCTTTGCCTGCCTTGTTGCTGTTGGGTTATTGTAGTAACAGCGCATTGTCATGTATCCCCTGGCACAAATTTCTCCAATTTCACCTCTTGGCATGATCTTTTTTGTCTCCGGATCGATAATCTTAATCTCAGTGTGTGGGAATACCCGGCCAACAGTCGCAACTCTTTTTTCCAGGGGATCTTTAGTAGTTGTCATGGTAACGCCAGGAGAGGTTTCGGTCTGTCCGTATACAATTACCACTTCTGACATGTGCATCTTGGTTGCTACCTCTTTCATTGTTTCAATAGGACAGGGTGAACCGGCCATGATGCCTGTTCTGAGAGATCTAAGATCATACTTTGAAAAATCCGGATGTCGCAGCTCAGCAATAAACATTGTTGGAACTCCGTGAACAGCTGTACAGCGTTCAGCCTCAATGGTTTTTAGGACATCTTCAGGATCAAATGCCGGTCCAGGGATTACCATTGTTGAGCCATGGGAGACGCATGCCATATTGGAGAGAACCATTCCAAAACAGTGATAAAAGGGTACTGGGATGCACAGGCGGTCTTTCTCAGTAAATCCCATTCCTTCCCCGATAATATATCCATTATTGAGGACACCATGATGAGTAAGCACCACTCCTTTTGGGTAACCTGTTGTTCCTGACGTATACTGAATATTTATTGCATCGTCAAAATCGAGTGTTCTTTCTCTTTCTAGTAACTCATCCTGACTGATGCTCTCTCCTTTTTTTAAGAGATCATCCCACTGGAACATGCCATTGTAGGGTATATCCCCCATAAAAATTACTGTCTTTAGAAAGGGAAATTTTTCTGATAAGATCCGCCCGGGTCTTGATTCATATGCCTCGGGACAGGTTTCATAAAACATGCCTACATAATCTGAGGTTTTAAACCGTCCCTGCAGGATAAGTAGTTTGATTTCAGATTGTTTCAGGCAGTATTCAAGTTCAAAAGTCCGGTAAGCCGGGTTGATATTGACCATAATAGCGCCAATTTTTGCGGTGGCATACTGGACCATAATCCATTCTGCATAGTTCATGGCCCATATTCCTACTCGGTCACCTTTGTTAATATCAAGGGCCATAAGACCCCGGCTTACCTGATCAACAGCCTCCCGAAACTGACGATATGTTAATCTGATTCCCTGGTTGGGAGAGACAAGCGCCTCATTATCCGGGTATTTATCTGCAATTTCATTCAAAATTTCTCCGATTGACTGCCCAAGCAACGGGAATTCAGCAGTACCGCATGTATAACTCATTTCGGGAATGGTTTTTGAATCCATTATTCTCACATGTACACTCTAAGAGAATTTATCAATCACGAATGACGATCATAATGTTTAAATCAGCTTTCGGACTAATCATATGAGCACAGGGGGTCGTGGCCTAGTCCGGCATGGCGACGGGCTCCAGCGGTCTTTGCATTCCGGTGCAGATGATGACAAATGGGTCTACTGATTTAGTGATGATCCGTTGGAGCACTGATGCATATCGGAGAGACCCGTCGATCGTGAGTTCAAATCTCACCGACCCCACCTTTTTGTATTGATCATCCTGTCAGCAGACTTGTTCTTCCATTGTTGATTTATACTGTAATCGCTGAAATATACGGGAAGGTTATCATATGTATCTGATAGGTGAAGCTCTGATCGGCGAAGGTGCCGAACTGGCTCATGTTGACCTGATCGTTGGAGATAAAAACGGTCCGGTCGGGATGGCATTCGCAAATGCCCTCTCGCAGCTCTCAGCCGGACATACCCCTCTACTGGCTGTAGTACGCCCAAATTTGTTGACTAAACCCGCAACTGTGGTAATACCGAAGGTTACCCTAAAGCATGAGGGGCAGGTTAATCAGATGTTTGGTCCAGTTCAGGCTGCAGTTGCCAAGGCAGTTGCCGATTCCGTTGAAGAAGGCCTTTTTGGCAAGTCTGACATAAATGAAATCTGTATTCTCGCAAGTGTATTCCTGCACCCGTCAGCTAAAGATTATAACCGGATTTACCGGTATAATTATGGAGCTACCAAGCTTGCAATATCTCGTGCATTTGAGCAGTTCCCTGACGAAAAGACCCTGATCCACGAGAAAGATCGCGCAGCACATGCAGTTATGGGCTTTAAAGTTCCTAGACTCTGGGATCCACCATATCTTCAGGTCGCCTTGGATATAGTTGACATGGGTAAACTCAGGGCTGTTCTTTCTGCTCTTCCGGAAAATGATCATCTGATAATAGAGGCAGGAACTCCGCTCATCAAGAAGTTTGGACTGCAGGTCATCAGTGAAATACGTGCAATAAAACCAAATGCGTTTATCGTTGCTGATATGAAGATCCTTGATACCGGAAATCTTGAAGCACGTATGGCAGCTGATTCATCAGCTGATGCCGTTGTCATGTCTGGTCTTGCTCCCACTTCAACTATTGAGAAGGCAATTATTGAAGCTAGAAAGACGGGAATTTACTCAGTAATTGATATGCTCAATGTAGATGATCCGGTTGCACTGATCACGGGCCTGAAAGTAAAGCCTGATGTTGTTGAACTTCACCGGGCTATTGATGCTGAACACACTTCACATGCATGGGGTAACATCGGTAATATAAAGAAGGCTGCTGGGGGAAAATTCCTGGTTGCCACTGCCGGTGGTATTCGTGTTCCGGTAGTGAAAGAAGCATTGAAGACTGGTGCTGATATTCTTGTTGTGGGCAGAGCGATTACTGCAAGCAAGGATGTCCGACATGCTGCAGAGGAGTTCCTTGAGCAGCTCAATAAAGAAGAGATAGATCAGTTCAGAATTATGACCGATTTCTA